>Ga0247611_10001986_pt1 | contig 34780 bp, 35 predicted proteins | sample 177DNAGHGhighgp2_FD_192422 | JGI IMG/M metagenome (GOLD analysis project Ga0247611, IMG submission 192422) | Sheep rumen microbial communities from Palmerston North, Manawatu-Wanganui, New Zealand - 1770 DNA GHGhigh gp2 | ecosystem: Host-associated > Mammals > Digestive system > Stomach > Rumen... | reverse complement strand
TTCATTTCTACGCGGATACGGAAGGTCTCGGCATACACCTTGATGAGTTGGCGAAAATCCACACGCCCGTCTGCGATATAGAAGAAGATAGCCTTCGATCCGTCGCCCTGATACTCCACGTCGCCGACCTTCATCTCCAATCCCAGCGATTTGGCCAGCTCGCGCGCCTTGATCATCGTCTCGTGCTCGCGCGCATGCGCTTGGCGCGCGCGCTCCAAATCTTCTTCGGTCGCAATTCGAAGCACTTGACGAATCTCGTATCGCGAGGTGTCGATCTTGTTCTTCTTGATCTGCAACTCCACCAACTTACCGGTCAACACCACTTCGCCCAGGTCATATCCCGGGTTTGCCTCCACGACCACCTTGACACCTTTCTCTAAAGGCAGGTGGTTGGAATTATGGAAATAACCCTTACGGGTGTTCTTAAACTGCACCTCTATCAGGTCGGTCAACTGGGTGTTCTCCGGCAGGTCACTCAACCAATCGCTCACCGGCAACATATGCGCCGAGTTGCGCTTGGTAGCCGCAGCGCCCAATTCATTATGTTCCGCTCCAACGGTATATTTTTTCATTTCTTCGGTTTTTTAATCAATACTATCATTTGCAGGCAAAGGTCAAAAAAGATGATTTTGGCATTGCCGTTTTGCTCTATCTGTCTTTCCGCCAACTCCAGTTGGTTCATAATGCCTTCTACGTTCCCGTCGTGGATAAACGGCGCGAACTTCGTGGAAAACTCCCGCTCCGCCGCCAATTGGTAGTTCAATTCCGGTTGCGCCAGGTTGCGGACATAGTTCTCGCGCACCTGCTGCTGGGCATATTGCAGGAAATGTTTCTGTTTTTCCCGTCCCACCTTACTATCCGCCATCTCAAGACTCCATTTCCGCAGATCCTTGAGCGACTCGTATTTCTTCTGCGGGTCTCGGAGAACACCCACCGTATAGGCATTGCGGAAAAGGGCGATGAAATCGTTCAACTCCTTCTTGTTTTCTTCGGATTCATCGGCTTTTTTTTGTGCCGCGAGATAACTGCCGTTGGCGATACGGGCGATGTCGGCTGCCTGATCCGGAGCGATACCTTTTTGCACTAACGCAGCAGCTATCGTCTCATCCGGCAAGCGCGGCACGCGAATCGTCTGTACACGCGACTGGATGGTCGTTAGTAGTTGCTCAGGATGCTCGCTCACCAAGAGAAAGACCGTTTGTGCAGGGGGTTCTTCCAGCAGTTTGAGCAGTTTGTTGGCGCTGGCAGCATTCATTTTCTCCGGTTGCCAGATAATCATCACTTTATAGCCGTTCCCGTAGGGTTTGAGACTCAGTTTGCGGATGATCTCTTGACTTTCTTTCTCATAGATCATACTCTGCTTCGTCTCCACGCCCAGCGCTTTATGCCAATCATCCAAGTCAAAATAACGCTTTTTCAGGATGATATCTCGCCAACTGTCCACATAGTCATCGCACCGGTCATAATCTTCGGTCTTCACAATCGGGAAAGCGAAATGCAGATCCGGGTGTTGCAGGTGTTGGAACTGCAGACAGGTGGGGCATGTGCCGCAACTGTCTTCTTCCGTCCTGTTCGGACAATTCAGATACTGGGCATAGGCCAGCGCTAACTGCAACTTACCGATACCCGATATACCCGTGAAGAGTTGGGCGTGGGGAATTCGTCCCTCACGCACTGTCTGACGCAACTGTTGTTTCGTCGCTTCTTGTCCTATGATATCGCGGAATAACAACGGATTGATGGGTTAGGGGATTAGGGAACTAACTCTTTGCGCAGCGCTTCTACCATCTCGGCATATTCAGCCTCGGAGAGATACACTTTTCCCGGATTCATCTGGAAAATTTCTCCGTAGTCCGGCCCGTCCACATACTTGGGAGCCAAGTGAAAATGGAGGTGGCTCAACTTATCGGAATAAGCTCCGTAGTTGATCTTCTCCGGCTTGAAGAGTTTCTGCATCGCGCGCGTCACATCGGCCACATCGGCCATAAAGAGATTGCGCTGTTCGTCGCTCAACTCATTGAGGTCGTTCACATGTTTGTCGTACGCTACCAAGCAACGGCCGTGATAGGTCTGCTCCTTAAATAAAAACGCACGTGAGACACGCAGATGCGCGATCTCGATCATCAGGTTATGCAGTGTCTCATTGTTCTGACAATACAGACACGTTTGGGGATCCGAATACATAATATTTTATTTGTTAATTCCTTCAATAACTGCATTGCGCACAGCCTCTATCGCTGCGTTGGCATCAATCTCGCCTTCCGCATTCTTGAACTGCTTCAGGTCGATCGGTTCGCCGATATGCATATGTACGGGATGTCTCGTCACATACGCTTTACCTTTAGGTAACACCTCGAAACAACCCTTGAGCGACAAGGGAATGACCGGCAGTCCCAGTTCCAGTGCAATCTGGAACGCACCGCGTTTGAAACGTCCTACCTCGCCGTTAAGCGAACGCGTTCCTTCGGGGAAAATCACCGTGCAGACACCATCCACCAGCTGTTTCTCCACTTCCTTGAGACTCTCCATCGCAGCTTTTGCATTGCGGCGATCTACAAAAATATGTCCGGCCGCCTTGCAACCCGTGCCTACAAACGGCACTTTGCGCAGCTCCGCTTTCATCAACCACTTGAAGATCACCGGCAGCCATCCGTACACCAGCCATACATCGAACATCGACTGATGGTTCGCGACAAAGACATAGCTCTGTTTGGGCTCAATATGTTCGATTCCATCGACAGAAACGGGCAAAAACATCAACCAGAAAAACGAACGCGACCAGAACTGCTGCACTTTGTGCACAAACTCCGCGTTGCGCCAATGGACGGTGCAAACGGTGAAGATGGCGGTGAACATCGTCAACAAAGCCAACAGCGGCCAAGCTATCAAATACTGATAGAGCACGTAAAAAGGATAGAGGATGTATTTCATATTGGTATGTTATTCTTTGTCGTATTTCTGCATAAACCCGCGATAGAGAGCGCAGATCCTGCGGATCTCATCCCAGGTCTCTTCACTCAGTTTGGTACCTACTATCTCCACTACGCGGCCGGCAGCGATGGTACCTATCTCGGCACAGCGGCGGATGTCAAATCCGTCACTCAGCGCATGAAGGAATCCTCCCGCAAAAAGATCTCCGGCACCGGTGGAATCGGTACAACTCGTAGTTATCGCCCCGATATGATGGCGCTTGCTACCCTGCTGTACGTACGATCCGTTCTTACCGACCTTCACTACCGCGATATCGCATTGCTCGGCGATCATCTGTACGGACTCTTCCGGATTGAGGTGGGTATAGGCAAACGACTCATCTTCGTTGGCAAAGACGATATCTACATATTGCTTGACCAAGTCTTTGAGGAAAGCATGGTTCTCGTTAACTACGTTGTAGGACGCCAGATCCAACGACACCATACATCCGGACTCCTTCGCCAGGCGAATCGCTTTCTCAATCAGGTCGTGGTTCTGCACGAGGTATCCCTCAATATGGAAGATGTCATATCCGTTGAAGGCATCCTTCTGGATATCGTCGGCGCATAACTCCGCCGCAGCACCCAGGTAGGTAGCAAACGTGCGCTCGCCATCCGGCGTGATCAGCACGATAGAGCAACCGGACATTGCTTGTTGCGAGAGCAACAGAATCGGTTTGACCCCGTTCTTGAGCATGTCCTCGCGGTAGAAATCGCCCACCTCGTCATTTCCGATCTTGCCGATGAAAGCCGCTTTACCGCCCAAAGCCGCGACACAGTTCACCGCGTTGCTGGCCGATCCACCGGCTACCATGCGCTTACGCACCGATGCAAAGCGGAATTGAATCTCTTCCGCCTGCTTCATCGAGATAAGATTCATACTCCCTTTCGGAAAACCCAGTTCGCGCAAATCATCCTCACTCACCTGCAAGAGGATGTCCGTCAGCGCATTTCCTAATCCGAGAATTTTCTTCATTTTTTCGTATTTTTTACCAAAAATCGGGTTAATTATCAAAAAACTTTGCAAAGATACAAATTTTTTTTGAAAAAAACTTGCGTATATAAAAAAAAAGCAGTACTTTTGCGGTCGATTTCGCTTCCTTAGCTCAGTCGGTTAGAGCATCTGACTGTTAATCAGGGGGTCCTAGGTTCAAGTCCTAGAGGGAGCGCACGGGGTGATAACGATCAAAAGTTATCACTCTTTTTTTGTCCCTTTTTGCACCCTACACTTTTTTATAAAAAAATAAAAAAAAACGCGCGCGCTTGCATATATGAAAAAAAAGTTGTAATTTTGCACAATTTTCCGAAATGCGCACTAACAACAATACTAAAATATGGGACTTTTTTCTTTTACTCAAGAGATTGCGATCGACTTAGGAACGGCGAACACCATCATCATGTGTGATGATAAGATTGTAGTGGATGAGCCTTCTGTAGTCGCTATTTCTATGGCGGACAACAAGATGGTTGCCGTTGGCCGCAAGGCGCAACAGATGATTGGTAAGGGCGGTTCGATGATTCGTACGGTACGCCCCTTACGCGACGGTGTGATTGCGGATTTCTATGCTTGCGAGATGATGATTCGCGGAATGATCAAGATGATTCCGAAGCAAGCGCGTTTATTCACCCCCTCCATCCGCATGGTCGTTTGTATCCCTTCGGGTTCGACAGAGGTGGAGATCCGTGCCGTGCGCGACTCGTCGGAGCACGCCGGAGGACGTGACATCTACATGATCTACGAGCCTATGGCGGCCGCTATCGGTATCGGTTTGGACGTAGAGAGTCCGGAGGGTTGTATGATTGTCGATATCGGTGGTGGTACGACGGAGATCGCCGTGATCTCGCTCGGCGGCATCGTTAGCAACAAGTCTATCAAGATCGCCGGTGATGATTTCAACCAGGATATCATCGAGTACATGGGTCGTATGCACAACCTGCGTATCGATGAACCGACAGCAGAGCGTATTAAGATTCAGGTAGGTTCTGCCCTGCCGGAGTTGGAGGATGCACCGGAAGATTTCGTGGTAGTCGGCCCGAATAAGGTAACCGCCCTGCCTATGTCCGTTCCGGTAAGTTATCAGGAGATCGCGCACTGCCTCGAGAAGAGTGTGTCGAAGATCGAGAGCGCTATTCTTCAGGCGCTGGAGACCACTCCTCCGGAGTTGTACTCCGATATCGTGAAACGCGGTATCTACCTGACCGGTGGTGGCGCGTTGCTGCACGGTCTGGCACGCCGCTTGACGGATAAGATTACTATTCCGTTCCACGTAGCAGATGATCCGCTGCATTCGGTTGCTCGCGGTACAGGCGTAGCGCTGAAGAACGTGAATAACTTCGGATTCTTGCTCCGTTAATTCCCTAAAACGGCATGCAGAATTTGCTCAAGATACTGCTGCGGTATAGCAACTTCCTGGTATTTATCATCCTGGAAGTTGCTGCATTTATGTTATTTTCATATAACAATGCCTATCCAAGAAGCAGTATCCTGAGTACGGCGAACGAGTTTGTCGCCTGGCAGAACGAGCAGATTGCGGACATCACAAACTATTTCCGGCTACGTAGCGTGAACGAAGAGTTAGCAGCTGAAAATGCAGCGCTACGCAATCAGATTTGCTCGATGGATTCGGCAGAAAAAAGAGATGCCATCCATTATGAAGCGGCAAAAGTCGTGCAGATGACGACCGACCAGTTGCATAACTACCTGACCATCAATCGAGGCAGTGTGGACGGTATCCAACGCGGCCAGGGCGTTCGGAATGCGGATGGCGTGGTAGGTATCGTGCGTACGGTAGGCCTGAACTACAGCGTGGTGCTGCCGATCATCAACACGCACTCGAATCTCAGTTGCCGATTCACCAAGAATGACTATATCGGTACGCTTCAATGGGACGGCAAGGACTGTCGTTTTGCCCAATTGGCCGATGTGGCGGCACATATGGTCGTCAACCCGGGAGACACGATTGTGACCAGCGGTTTGAGTCCCGTCTTCCCCGAAGGAATTCCCGTTGGAATCGTAGAAAATAGCGTATTGAAGGAGGGTGAATCGTATTATCGCATCCGCGTGCGCCTGCACACTAATTTCAAGCGCTTGAAATACGTTGAGGTGGTACAAAATGCCCATCAGGAAGAATTAGAACAGTTAGAAAATGGATTGGACTAAACAAATAGGACGGTATATCCTCGTGATGATCCTGCAGGTGCTGCTCTTTGACCAACTGCAGCTGCTTGGCGTATGCCATCCGTATATCTATGTCCTGTGCCTACTGATGATGCCTATCACCTTGTCCCATAGCGCCGATATGATTATCGGTGCCGTAGTGGGCCTGATCATGGATATCTTCTGTAACTCGATGGGTATCCACACCGCCGCTTGTATCTTCATCATGTTTATCCGTCCGTATCTGATCGGCGCGATCGTGAATGACAAAGACCGATTGAATGAGCAGATTTCGCTTCGTTCCTTAGGTATGGAGGCGCTACTGCGATACGTAGTGATTTTGGTGGTGATTCACCATTTGATCGTCTTCCTGCTGGCCGCGTGGAACTGGGCGCATATCGGTTTTGTGCTGGTAGAGACGCTCGTAAGCAGTTTGGTTACCATTTCCATCATAATAGGGTATAACTCCCTGAGATACAGATGATTAACGACCTGTACTATAAACGCCGATACGTCATCAGCGGTATTGCCGTTGTGATTGTATTGGTGTATATCATCCGGTTGTTTTACCTCCAAATCATCGACCAATCGACCAAAGACCAAGCGGATAACAATGCGTTGGTCAAGCAGACGATTTATCCTTCCCGCGGCTTGATATACGACCGTAATGGCGAGCTGCTCGTCTTTAACCAACCGATCTATGAAGTGACGATGGTGATGCGCGACATGAAAGCCGATTGGGATACGGTAGCTTTCTGCCGTTGTCTGAAGATCAGCCGGAAGGAGTTTGACGAGCGTATCGCAGAGATCAAAGACCGGCGGAAGAATCGCGGATATTCCCGATGGACACCGCAGGTTTTTATGAGTCAGCTCAAGAAAGAAGATGTCGCGACGCTACAGGAAGAACTGTTCCTGTTCCCCGGTATTCATATTCAGAAACGTACCTTGCGCGACTATACCTACAAAGCCGCAGCGCATGTGCTGGGTTCGGTAGGTGAAGTCAATCAGAACGATATCGACCACGACGACTATTATGCCCGCGGAGACTACTCCGGCCGGGATGGTCTGGAGCGCACGTACGAGCGGGAGTTACGTGGCGAGAAAGGCGTGGAAGTGCTGATGCGCGATTCGCGCGGGCGCATGCAAGGCAGTTATCAGAATGGTGCCTTAGACCGCACGGCCAAAGCCGGAACGGACCTGTATACGACCCTCGATATCCGGTTGCAACTATTAGCGGAAGAGCTATTGGCGGGAAAGATAGGAAGCGCCGTAGCCATCGAACCGAAGACCGGCGAGATCTTGGCTTTAGTGTCCAATCCGAGTTGGAATCCCAAGGTTTTGGTGGGCAAAGAGCGCAGCAAGAACTACAACACGCTGCTGCACGACAAGACTAAACCACTCATGAACCGCGCTACGCAGGCGATGTATCCGCCGGGATCGACCTTCAAGACCGTTCAGTCGCTGGTATGCTTGGAACAAGGAGCTATCACACCGAACACTCTTTACCCCTGTTCCGGACCGGGTAGTACGCCTATCAAATGTACCCACCATCACGGTTCGCCCGTAGCGTTGGATCGGGCGATAGAGCAGAGTTGTAACCCTTATTTCTGGTGCGCCTTCCGCGACCTGCTGCAGATGGACGGATACGGAAAAGACAACGAGGACTTCCGTCATCGCTACGAGTTATGGCGCGAGGCGGTGATGAGTTTTGGTCTGGGTCAGCGCTTCACGGATTCCGACCTCAACGAGCAATCGGCCGGTAGTATCCCGAGCACGCGGCTATTCGATAAATTCTACGGTAAAACCGGCTGGAAAGCCATCACCATCCGCTCCCTCAGTATCGGCCAAGGAGAGATTCTGGTCACTCCTTTGCAGTTGGCCAACCAAGCGGCTACGATAGCTAACGAAGGCTATTATATCTCCCCGCACCTTAACAAGAACGACTCCATGCTCACCCACCGCCACGAGTTGGCAATCAAGAAGCAACATTTCGAGGTCGTCAAAGAGGGTATGCACCGCGTGATGATTTACGGTACGGGACGCCATTACGCGATCGACAGTCTGCATATGGCCGGTAAGACCGGAACGGTACAGAACCCGCATGGACGCGACCACGCCATCTTCATCGGTTTCGCACCGGTAGAGGATCCGCAGATAGCGGTGGCTGTGGTGGTAGAGAATGCCGGTTTCGGTGCTACTTGGGCTTGTCCGGTAGCGACGATGATGATTGAGCAATATCTCACCGGAGAGGTAAAACGCAGAGATTTACGCAAACGTATAGGAGAAGCAGTACTCAATGAGAGCGTCAAGAAGTGGTAACATATGGCAGCATGTGGATTGGACCACCATCGGTCTTTTCTTGCTTCTGGTCTTTTTCGGCTGGCTTAATATCTATGGAGCCAGTTATACCTTTGACCAAACGAGCATCTTCGATTTCTCCAACCGCGCCGGAAAGCAGTTTGTATGGATCATCGGTTCGATCGTGATGGGAATTATCCTGTTACTCATCGACTACAAGACCTATGACGTGTTAGCCTATGTCGCGTACGGGGCGATGCTCTTGCTACTATTAGCCACACCTTTCTTGGCGCACGATATCAAGGGTTCGATGAGTTGGATATCCTTAGGTCCGGTGAATCTGCAACCGGCGGAGTTTGCCAAATGCGTGGTGGCGCTGGCGGTAGCCAAATATATGGGGCGGTATGAATACAAACTGCGTACTTGGCGCGATTTAATCGTACCTTTTGCACTCATCGGAGTACCGGCTCTAATCATTATGGTTCTGCAGAAAGAGACAGGCTCGGCCTTGGTCTTTGCCGCTTTCCTGTTAGTTTTCTACCGTCAGGGCATGAGCGGGTACGTCTTATGGACCGGCGTAGCGGCTGTAGCGCTCTTTATCATCAGTATCCGCTGGGGCGCAACCGCCTTACCGCTCGGTAGCGGCAGTGTGGGTATGCTCACGTGTATGCTGCTGCTGACCGTGGTAGAGATCTTCTTTATCTGCAAGGAACATCAGATGCGCTGGCAACCGCTTATCCTCGTAGGTAGCGTCATCGTCATCTATGCCATCTGTCTACTGATCAACATATGGGTTACCGTTCCGTTCAACTGGGTGTCTATTGGCGTAGTGGTAGCTCTAATGTGCTATACGATTTTCATCAGCCTCTATTGGCGCAAGTATATGTTGCTGTTAGTCGCCGCCTTCAGTTTCTTCTGTATCGGCTATACGCAAGCCTGCGATTTTGTTTTCCAGAAAGTACTACAACCGCACCAGCGTATCCGTATTGAGGTGTTGTTGGGAATGAAGGAAGACCCGGCGGGAGCGGGGTATAACGTCAATCAAGCCCGTATCGCGATTGGTTCCGGACGGTTCTTTGGCAAGGGTTATTTGAAAGGCACTCAGACGAAACTGCAGTTTGTACCGGAACAGGACACGGACTTCATCTTCTGCACGGTAGGAGAAGAGTGGGGTTTTGTCGGTTCCATCGGGGTTTTATTAGTATATCTGTGGTTTATATTACGCTTGATAGAGATTGCGGAAAGGCAGCGTAGCCTGTTCACGCAGATATACGCATATGCGGTAGCGAGTATCTTCCTCTTCCACCTCATGATCAATGTGGGTATGGTGTTGGGATTGCTACCGGTGATTGGTATTCCGCTACCGTTCTTCAGTTACGGCGGTAGTTCATTATGGGGATTTACTTTGCTGCTGTTTATCCTGTTGCGGTTGGATGCAGCGCGTATGGAGCAATTACGATAAGATATGCCGTTTGTAACAGACCCCATAGGAATCATCGGCGAAGCGGAAGCCACAAAGATGCTGGAGCAGAAAGGATTTAAGGTCCTGGAGCATAACTGGCGTATGGGCCACTTGGAAGTGGACCTGATTGCGGAGGATAAGAAAACTATTGTGTTTGTTGAGGTAAAGGCACGCACGTGTATCTTGAATGGGAAGATGCCGGAAGAAAATGTCGATGAAATCAAGATGAGAAGGGTGATTGCGGCTGCCAATGCCTACCTCAAATATCATAGGATAGAGAAGCAACCGCGCTTTGACGTAGTGGGTATATTAGTAGATAGGAACACGAATGAGATCACCTATCGGCGCTACGTAGAAGATGCGTTTCAACCGAGAGTACGAACCATCTCTTCCGGCAGTTTTAGCGGCCTATGGAAGTGGGGTCATCGCAATAAGAGAATAGGGAAATAATATGGATTTCAGATACGATGTCATAGTAGTCGGCGCCGGGCATGCCGGTTGTGAAGCGGCGAGTGCTGCTGCCCGAATGGGCAGTAAGACGCTGCTCATCACAATGGACATGAATAAGATCGCCCAAATGAGTTGCAATCCTGCCGTAGGCGGTATCGCAAAGGGGCAGATCGTGCGTGAGATCGATGCGCTGGGAGGAATGATGGGTATTGTCACGGACCGCAGCGCTATCCAGTTCCGCTTGCTCAACCAGAGCAAAGGACCGGCGATGTGGAGTCCGCGCAGCCAGAGCGACCGAAAGCGATTTATCGAAGAATGGATCAAGGTACTCAGTAGTACGGAGAACCTGCATATTTGGCAAGATACTGCCGTTAGTCTTATTATCAAAGATAATAAGGTATGCGGTGTAAAGACCCTCTTGGGTATCGAGATGGAGGCGCAAGCCGTGGTGTTAACCAACGGCACATTCCTCAACGGACTCATGCACTGCGGCAAGACGCAGGTCAAAGGAGGACGTATCTCCGAACCCGCCTCGTACGGGCTGACGGAGCAATTGGTAGAACTGGGCTTCAAGAGTGACCGCATGAAAACCGGTACTCCGGCTCGTGTCGATGCACGCTCTATCCATTTCGATCAGATGATTCGACAGGATGGCGACGATACCTGGCATCAGTTCAGCTATCTCGATACGGTAAAGCGAGGCTTGAAACAGATGCCGTGCTGGATCACCTATACCAATCCGAACACCCACGAAGCGCTGCGCGCAGGACTTAAGGATTCTCCCCTTTTCAACGGACAAATCCAGAGCATAGGTCCGCGTTACTGCCCGAGTATCGAGACGAAAATCGTTACGTTTGCGGATAAAGAAGCGCATCAGCTGTTCTTGGAACCGGAAGGAGTGGATAGCAATGAGTACTACGTAAACGGTTTCTCCAGTAGTCTGCCTTGGCAAGTGCAGTTAGCGGGACTCAAGACCGTGAAGGGTCTCGAAGATATCGTACTATATCGACCGGGTTACGCGATAGAGTATGACTTCTTTGATCCGACTCAGTTGCACCATACTTTGGAGACCAAACAGATTAAAAATCTGTTTTTTGCCGGTCAGATCAATGGCACGACGGGGTATGAAGAGGCAGCAGGACAAGGATTGGTAGCCGGCGTGAATGCCCATATTAACGTACATGGCGGTGCGCCCTTCACGATGGGCAGAGACGAAAGTTATATCGGTGTGCTGATAGATGATCTGGTGAATAAGGGGGTCGATGAACCGTACCGCATGTTTACCTCGCGCGCCGAGTACCGCATTCTGTTGCGCCAGGACAATGCAGATGAGCGACTCACTAAACGCAGCTTCGAGATGGGGTTGGCGGATAAGTATCGCTATGATTTATGGTGCCAAAAAGAAACAGCTTGCGCCGATTTCATCGAGTTTATGCAGAGTTTTACTGTGCGCAAAGGAAGCATCGACGGATGGTTGGAGTCGATCGGCAGTACGCCGCTGCATGAAGGATGCAAGATCAGCGAGTTAATACTACGACCGCAGGTCGGCATCAAGGATCTGGCTGAAGTAGTACCGGAACTGAAAGCCAAGACAGCGAATCTATCCGATGAGATCGTGGAGAGTTGCGAGATTCAGATCAAATACGCGGGGTATATCAAGCGAGAGCAACTGGAAGCAGCGAAACTGCAACGATTAGACCAGATACGTATTCCGGATGGGTTTAATTATGAAGAGGTGCAGAGCCTGAGTACAGAGGCGCGTCAAAAGTTAAGTCGTATCCGCCCGAAGTCCATTGGCGAAGCCCAACGCATACCCGGCGTAAGCCCGAATGACGTGAGTGTATTGCTCGTTTTGATGGGTAGATAAGCGATTTTAGTTTGCAAAGCAAACTACTTAAAATGTTTCACGTGGAACACAGAGCATAAAAAACAACAACTACATGACAGCAGAAGACGTAAAGAAAGCGATTCGTAATGTGCCTGATTTTCCGATCAAAGGCATACAGTTCAAGGACATCACGACGGCCTTGGCCAAACCGGAGTGCCTGAAGTGGATGCGCGATGAGATTGTGAGTCGGTATAAAGGTCTCGGAATTACCAAGATAGTGGGTATCGAGTCGCGTGGTTTTATTGTTGCCCCGGCGGTAGCTATCGAACTCGGTATAGGATTTGTGCCTATCCGCAAACAAAACAAGTTGCCGGCAGAGACCGTATCAGTAACCTATGCCAAGGAGTATGGAGAAGATACTATCCAGATGCACAAAGACGCGCTTAGCCCGGATGATGTCGTGCTGATTCATGATGATATACTGGCTACGGGCGGTTCGATGGAAGCGGCTATTAACCTGGTGAAGAAATTAGGCGTAAAGAAGATCTACGTCAATTGTATTATTGAACTGGAAGGTCTGCACGGGCGCGAGTATCTGGAGGGAAAGGCAGAGAACGTCGATTGTCTTTTCGGGATAGAAGTGGATGAATAAGAAGGATGATCATATTGCCCTCTTGCTAAAGCGCATACCGGAGAGTCCGGGCGTGTACCAGTACTTCGACAAGGACGGGCAGATCATCTATGTGGGCAAAGCCAAGAACCTTCACCGGCGGGTGAACAGTTATTTCAACAAGGACCATCAATCTTCGAAAACGCGGCAGTTAGTAAGTCATATAGCGGACATACGCTACGTAGTAGTGGAGAGCGAGCAGGATGCGTTCCTATTAGAGAATAATCTCATTAAGCAGTATCAACCGCGATATAATATCTTGCTCAAGGACGGAAAGAGCTATCCGAGTATCTGTATTACCAAAGAGGCATATCCGCGGATCTTTAAGACAAGGACGATCAATAAGAAAGCCGGCGAGTACTACGGCCCGTACAGTTTCGGCAATACGGTCGAGATGGTGTTGGAGTTGATCCATAAACTATATCCGATACGAACCTGTAACATGCCGCTAACAGCCGATTCCATCGAGAAAAAGAAGGTGCGGGTGTGTCTCAAATACCACTTAAAGAACTGCTGCGGCATATGCGAGGGAAAAGGAAAAGAGAAGTATGGCGAGTGGATCGACCAGGCGCGGAAGTTGATTAAAGGTGATGCGCATGAGATCGGTCGGCAATTGGAGGAGCAGATGATGGCGCTGGCGGCAGAGATGAAGTATGAAGAAGCGGCGGACCTAAAACGTAAGATTGAGTTGCTGGAGCAGTTCAAGAGCAAGACAATTATCACGAATTCATCGGCAAAAGATACGGATGTTTTCGGGTACGACGAGCAGGAGGACAAGGTCTATATCGCGATGCTGCATGTGCATAACGGATCTATCGTGCAAGGACAGACGATTGAGTACCGCCGAAAGATGGAGGAAGAGAAAGAGGAGTTGTTGGCGATGGGAATGATGGAGTTACGAGAGCGGTTAGAGAGTACGACCAAAGACGTGATTGTTCCGTTCATTCCGGAGGTTTTTGATGATTCACTGCATATCCATATTGCCGTGAGCGGAGATAAGAAGAAACTGCTGGACCTGGCGATGCAGAATGTACGGCAGTATAAGTTAGACCGATTGAAACAGGATGATAAGCTCAATCCGGAGCAGCGGGGAGTACGGATCCTGACGGAGTTGCAGCAGATGATGGGGTTGGAGAAGATGCCGAAATGGATTGATTGCTTCGATAACTCGAATATACAAGGCGAGAGCGCAGTAGCAGGCTGCGTAGTGTACAGAATGGCCAAGCCGAGCAAGAGCGATTATAAACGATTTGATATCAAGACCGTGCAGGGCGCGGATGACTATGCGAGTATGCGGGAGGTGGTACGAAGAAGATACCAACATATCCTCGATGAAAACGGCGCTTTACCGGACTTGATCATCGCCGACGGAGGGTTAGGTCAGATGCATGCGATACGAGAAGCGGTAGAAGATCAGTTGGGGTTACATATTCCGATAGCGGGATTGAAGAAGAACGACAAACACCGGACACAGACTTTGCTGTTTGGTTTTCCGCCGAAGGAGATCTCGATGCCGGTGACGAGTGAAGTGTTCCGCTTGTTGACGAATATACAGGATGAAGTGCATCGATTTGCCATTTCGTTCCACAAAGCGAAGCGCAGCAAGGCCCAGATACATAGCCAACTTGATGATTTACAGGGAGTTGGAGAGGTGACCAAGCAAAAAATACTGACTTATTTCGGTTCTGTGAAACGCGCTAGAGCAGCAAGCAAAGACGAATGGATCAAATTGCTCGGAAAACGCAGAGGATCAGACACTTACGAGCAAATTCAGGCCAAAATAAGTCTCTGAGAATTGAATGAAAAGCAAGAATATGACTACTTATACACTGAAATTAGACGACTATTCCAACATTTTGCTGTTGAATGAGAAAAATGAGACAGTGAGTGCATTGGAGATCTTGAAGGCGAACGAACCGCATCGGGTGTTTGCGTTCGACGGAGCGATGGGGGCGGGTAAGACGACCTTCATCAAGAAGTTGGTCGAGCAGATGGGTTCGGTCGATATCGTCAACAGTCCGACCTTTGCGATCGTGAACGTGTACGATGTGGAACAACCGTATAAGGGCGAGGTATATCATTTCGATTGTTACCGGTTGAAGGATCTCCGCGAGGCGATGGATTTCGGAGCAGAGGAGTATCTGTATTCGGGGAACTACTGTTTTATCGAGTGGCCGGAGAAGATTGAAGCCCTGTTGCCGGATGACACCGTTTGGGTGAAAATCATTCCGCAGGAAAACGGAGATAGACTACTGGTAATTGAAGATTAGTATGATAGAAGTAAAAGATATATGGAAGTCCTTCGGGGACTTGGAAGTGCTGAAAGGCGTGAACCTGAGTGTGAAGAAAGGTGAGATTGTAGCCATCGTCGGTAAGTCCGGCGCGGGAAAGACGACCTTGCTGCAGATCATCGGTACACTAGACAGGCCGACGAAGGGAGAAGTAGTGATTGAGGGCACGAAGGTCTTTGCGATGAAAGACCGCGAGTTGGCGGCGTTTAGGAACAAGCATATCGGTTTTATCTTCCAGTTCCATCAGCTCTTGCCGGAATTCACGGCGCTGGAGAACGTCTGCATTCCTGCTATGATCGCTCGCGAGAAAGAAGCGGTGTATAAGCCGCGGGCCGAGAAACTACTGCGTGAGTTGGGTTTGGGTGACCGAATGGACCATAAGCCGAATGAGTTGTCGGGCGGTGAGAAACAGCGTGTGGCGGCCGCGCGGGCGCTGATGATGAGTCCCGACATCATCCTGGCCGACGAACCGACGGGTAGTCTGGATACGCAGAATAAGAAAGAACTGAGTGACTTGCTGTTGCAGTTACGCAAGCAGTACGGTCAGACAATCTTGCTTGTGACCCATGATAAGGAGTTGGCGCAGATAGCGGATAGAGTGATCGAAATCAAAGACGGAGTGATCGAATGAAAAAATATTGGTTAATAGTGTGCTTATTCGCCCTCTGCGGCTGTCAGAAAGGTCGAACGTATTTTCCAAAGAGTTTAGAGCCGGAGACGGTGGAGTTTGTGCGCTTCGACAAGGCCTTGCTGAATGTGCATGAGGCGAGTGTGGCGGAAGATGTGAAAGTGCTGTATGACGAGTATCCGGAGTTTATGCCCTTGTGGGTAGAAGATATCTTGGGAATACCATCCGCAGATACGTTGTATCTGGAGCAGCAGTTACCGCTGTTTCTGAACGACACGATGTATGGCTTCAAGCAGACGAATGCGAAGGAGCAGGAGGTGTTTGCGGACATGAAAGATATAGAAGGAGCGCTCGGCAAGGCTTTTGCGCGAATCAGTTACCTCTTTCCGGAGACGGAGTTGCCGACCTTCTATCTGTTCGTATCAGGTTTTCAGACGCCTGTCTACTTCAACGACGAACTCATCGGTGTCGGCGCGGACATGTATCTGGGGAGCCATTATGAGTACTACAACCGCGTAGTATATGAGTACCAGAAACAGACGATGCGCAAGGAGTGTATCCCGGTGGATGTAGTGAGTGCGTACCTGTTCCGAACGATCCCTTATACGAGTACCAAGAGCCGGCTGTTAGACCAGATGATGTACAGAGGGAAGGTGATGTACCTGACGGCGCAGATCTTTGATGAACTGCCGGGGTATGAAATCATGGGATGGACGAAAGAGCAGTGGAATTGGTGCGTGAAGAACGAAGAAGCGATTTGGCACCTGGTGATGGACAAGCGGGATTTGTTCAAGACGGAGAGTCTGATCTTGACGGGTTACCTGAATGACGGACCTTTCACGTCGGAGGTATCGCAGGACGCGCCGGGACGCTTGGGTATATGGCTCGGATGGCGCATCGCGGAGAGTTACATGGCGCATAACGAGAACGTTAGTCTGCAGGAGCTGATGGCAGAGCCCGACGCACAGAAAATACTCGAAGAAAGTTATTACAAACCATGAATAGAGAAGATTTTCCTATATTGAGACAGCAGGTACACAAACAACCGTTAGTGTATCTGGACAATGCTGCGACGAGTCAGAAGCCGCAGCAGGTGTTGGATGCGATTGTAGAGGCATATAGCACGTGGAACAGTAATATCCACCGCGGGGTGCATCACTTAAGTCAGGTAGCGACGATGCATCATGAAGAGGCACGAAAGGCGGTGGCGCAGTTCATTAACGCGCGTGAGCCGGAGGAGATCGTGTTCACCAAAGGTACGACGGATGCGATCAATGCCTTGGCGTTCAGTATAGGCGAACTGCTGCTGCACGAAGGCGATGAAGTCATCGTGAGCGGGCTGGAGCATCACTCGAATATCGTGCCTTGGCAGATGGTGTGTGCGCGCAAGAAAGCGGTGCTACGGCATATACCGCTAAAGGAAGATCTGTCGCTCGACATAGAGGCGTTCAAGGGCATGCTGAGCGAAAAGACGAAACTCGTGAGTGTGGCGCAGGTAAGCAATGTGTTGGGTACGATTCAGCCGGTAAAGGAGATCATTGCGTTGGCGCATGAGAAACATATCCCCGTGTGTATCGACGGTGCGCAGAGTGTGCCGCACATGAAGGTGGATGTGCAGGATTTGGATTGCGATTTCTTGGCCTTCTCGGGTCATAAGATGTACGGTCCGACAGGTATCGGTGTGCTATACGGCAAGCGCGAGTGGCTGGAACAATTACCGCCGCACGAAGGAGGAGGCGAGATGATCAATCATGTGCGCTGGAGCGGCACGACGTATAATGAGTTGCCGTATAAGTTCGAAGCGGGTACCCCTAATTTCGTAGGCAGCTACGGGCTGCAGAAAGCGATCGAGTATATGGAGCAGGTGGGTTTGGAGGCGATTGAAAAGCACGAGCGGGAATTGACGGAATACTGCGAAAGAAGGTTAGGCGAGTTAGAGGGAGTGAACGTGTATGCCGCAGGCCGGCCGAAGGTTGGCGTCATTAGCTTTAACATCTCCCCTAATCCCCTAATCCCCTCATCCACTAACCCCTTTATCCATCCGTTCGATATAGGTACGCTCTTGGACCAGCAGGGTGTAGCGGTGCGTACTGGACATCATTGTGCAGAGCCGTTGATTGACGAGTTGGGTGTACCGGGAACAGTGCGCGTCTCGTTCGGTCTGTATAACGACAAAAACGACATCGACCTCTTCATCGAAGCCCTCCAAAAAGCCCAAATGATGCTGAGTTAAAGGCCTTAAAAACGTCCAAAAAGTCGCTTTTCAAATAGACAAATCCGTAAGTTGTTGATAATGAGGGTTTTACGTTTTGTCCTTTTCAAAGGTGTTTTCTTGCGTATATGCTGAAAAAGCAGTACTTTTGCACCGTCAAATGAAAACTGCGATGAAAGTAAGCTATCGGATTATCGTTTTTCTGTTGTTCCTCGCCCCGCTCTATGGGCGCGCGGCCGATGCGCGTTCCTATTATGAAGAAGGCAAGGCGCTGCGCGAGAAAGGGGAACAGGTCGCGGCTATGCGGGCTTTCATCCGCGCGACGCATTGTGAGACCGATAACGAGTCTTTACTCGGACGCGTCTATTCGAATATGGCCAATATGTGCCGCCAGGCAAATGACCATGAGACGGCGTTTGAAGTCTATGCCCTTTCTACGGCACATTTCGCGAAATCCTATGACTCACTCGCTTATGCGTATGCAATCAATAATATGGCGTGGGAACAGGCGGCGATGGGTCATAAGGCACAAGCCTTGGCGCTGGTCGATTCGGCGGTAAGCTGTTATCCGTATTATCCGCTGACCGAAAAAGTCATTGAGACGAGAGCCGCAGCTTGTTTCTTTGTGCAAGAATATGACTCTGTGTTGTATTATACTGCCTCTTCGCAAACCTCGGACTACCTTTTGATGCTTCGTGCGCAGGCTTTCTCGTTCCTGCAAATCGATGACTCGGCGAACGTGTATGCCAAGCAACTTTTGCCACGCACAACGAATCCGTTCTATCTGGATGATCTCTATTATATCCTCACGCATAACGACGCTGCGGCCGATAAAGAGACACTGCTTCGCCTGGCCTCTGATCGCGCGGATGTACAAAAGCAGATTAAGGAACGGCATGGACAGTTGGCGCTCGCCGTAAACCTTCTTCAGCAGGAACTGAACCCCGAAAAACAAAGATATACAATTTGGTTTATCTTGCTGATTGTATGCGGATTAGCACTGTTAGGCTGGCTTATCTTTGTCGCCTGGCAGCAACATAAACTGCGTGCCGAAAAGGCGAAGTTTGAGCAAACACGCATCCAAGAACTGAACGCAAACAAACAACTCTTGTTCGAAAGTGAAGATATCCGTCAAGAGCTGGAGTGGAATGATTATGAAGCGCTGTGCCGGGAAATCAATAAACGCTTCTTTAGCTTGGTAACCAAGTTGCAATCTTTCGATCTGAATGAGCAAGATATTCGCATGTGTATCTTGGTACTCATTGGTTTGAGCCATAAAGAGATAGCCGACATGCTCAACTGCTCACCAAAGAGTATCGGTAAACTCAAAGACCTCACGGCCCGCAAACTCGGCGTCTCCGGCGGACAATTACAAGACAAATTACTAAAAACAGCTATACTATGAAAAATGTAATTAATCGTGCCATTATGGCTAAGAAAAAGATGATTTTTACGCTTGTGCTTGCGATAGCAAGCAGCGTGTGGACATTGAGTAATGCCATGTGTTTGGGATCCATTCCGGATGCCATGCTCCAACCATATACCACTGTCAGTGGTACCATTCAGGCGTTGCCCCTTCCCTGTGAACCGGGCGAAGATTGCCCAACCTGTTTGACGGAGGCTATCGTTACAAACGACAAGACATATTATTTGACTACTAAGAATCAGCAAGTAGCCGATTTCCTTGAGCAGATACAAACCTTTCCCGTCCCTGCAATCTATCTTCTGCCATTAAAAGCAACAGCATCCGGCACTCCTTATCAAATGGGCAGTTTCGATTATCTTTTAATCAGCAGCCTCAATGAACTTTCTGTTGAGTATTTCTCAGACCAACAAGAGAACAAACTCCCGTCCCTTTGCGACCAGTGGAATGTATTAGTGACCAATATATCTCATGGGCCTAGGTTCGTGAGTTTCAGCACTCTCCACTATCGCTTGACCACAGACACAATCATCAATAGGACGCGTTATGTGTGTTTGGAACAAAGCGGAGAACACATAGGTGCTATGCGAGAAGGGGACAATAGAGATATTTATTATATCCCTGCAGGCGGTACACATGAGTATCTGCTCTATGCGTTTAATGCGCATACAGGTGACACGCTATACAATATGTGGGTCAGTGAAAACTCCGATAGATATAATGGGAAAAGAGCTACCATTCGGGAAATCCAAGACACTGATCCAAGGACATTTGTAGTAAAATACGAATTTACGTATAATAATGACAAGGACACTAGCTGGTTGTCTTATGACTGGATTGAAGGTGTTGGTATGTCATACGGTCCAAGTGGAGACAAGTGTCCGTTTGATTGTGCAGGTGATTTTGGAGAATATGTTCTCTGCGCATACAAAAATAATCAACAGGTATATGTTTCCGAATGGGGCGAGAAATACGGTTGCGAGTATAATTATGATCCTTCCCAGCCTACCGACACTATTCCTCTGTATTCACGGGACGATTCAGGTTCGTCGACCGTCGATCCGGTTGACCCGAACCAGATATACGCAACGCTGACAGGCGATGTGCTTACTGTTCATAATAATACGGGCGCACATGTTACATTTACTCTAAATAATACGTCTGTTAATAATGTAGCTGCGCGAGTTCGCAAAAATGGACAACCTACTACCTTCACGGAGTCTATTTCTGTGGAATTGTCAGAAGACGGCATTTACGAGATCTTGCTGACAAGCGAGGAGTGGAACTATTCCGTTTTCGGAACAGTCAACTATATCCGCTCCGCTACAACTATTACCAAAGAGGATCAGCCTCTTACCACCAAGAAACTCCTCCGCGGCACACAAATCCTCATCGAGAGGGAAGGTAAGACCTATACGTTAACAGGACAAGAGGTGAAATAAAAATAAGTATTACTATGAAAAAGATGATTTTTACATTCGTGCTTGCGATAGTAAGCAGTATGTGGATGATGAGTGAAGCGTTGTGTATACCACAAGCACCTAACAATCTATACTTGTCGTATACTACTATAAGTGGCACATTCCAATTACTTAGTACTCCCTGTGAGGAAGGAGAGGTATGTCCTCCGTGTAGAACACCGGCCATCATAACAAGCGACAAGACGTATTACCTGAGCTCCTCTAACCAAGAGGTACGGGATATTTTGGAGCGAACAGGAACAGTTGCCGTACCAGCTATATATTATCGTTTAGAGGCAAAGGCTTCAGGTACTCCATACACAAACGGCAGCTTTGACTTCTTAGCGGTAAACAATCTTAATAGCTTGTATATTCAGTATTTCTTCGAGCATTCGGTAAATTTCGAGAATCCTATTGGTCAGCCTACAGGAGTTCTGGGTTCATGGATAGCTATAGATGATAATCAAGAAGTAAAAACGCTGATAATAGACCGTACATTTTACAACTCTCTTGGTTTTCGTGGCTTGATAAGAAGTTATGATAAAGAATGGGGAGATTTGATTTATAAACAGAAAGGTGACAGACTATATGTGCAGCAAAATTGTGTCATGCTTGATATGCCTGGAGAAGAATATAACTGCATTTCCTTCTCCACTACTTACTCCGTAGAAAATGACATTCTCACACTCGATTCATTCATGTATGAATATAATAAACTGATTCGAGAATTTCAACTTATCCGAAATGAGTCGGTTTCGGATAACGCAGAAGTGTTGATTACCGGTAAGTGGTATGCTAAAAGCGACGACGATAATTCTACTTACGCTATTTGTCATACAGGCCGGCAGGGACTTATCAGTATTTTTGAAATTCTTCCCAATGGTGATAGTAAATATCTATGTGATTGCAAGATAGAACAAAAAGAAGACGGTAGATGGATGCTATCTCCTTCACATAGCCCCTGGGATGATAATTTCGAAGAAAAGTATATATTATGTAAACTTACCATGGATGAAATGGTGTGGATGGAAGAGGTGGATGGAGAGCAGCATTTTACGTATTTCAAACACTTGGATGAAGCCAACAATGAATCCGGCCTACCCACAGACACTATTCCTCTGTATTCACGGGACGACTCGGGATCTTCGACCGTTGATCCGGTAGATCCGAATCAGATATATGCGACCTTGACGGGCGATGTACTTACGGTTCATAATAATACGGGTGCACAAGTTACATTTACGGTGAATAATATTTCTGTTAATAATGTGGCTGCGCGAGCTCGTGCAAATGGACAACCTACTTCCTTTACGGAGTCTATCTCTGTGGAATTGACGGAAGATGGGCTCTATGAGATTTGGCTCACCAGCGAGGAGTGGAACTATTCCATCTTTGGAACTATTAACTACGTCCGCTCCGGTACAGATGTTATCAAAGAGGATCCTGCTCTTACTACCAAGAAAGTCCTCCGTGGTACGCAAATCCTCATCGAGCGCGGCGATAAGACCTATACGCTAACAGGGCAAGAAGTAAAATAAAATGTTACGTATGAAAAAGTACATATTAATCTCTCTTGTGGCTATATTGGCGGCGATGCCGCTTGGGGCGCAGACATCGACATTTTCGGTTGGTGTGCGTGGAGGCGGGTTGATGTGGCTTCCGGAAGCTGTTTCTCTGGGCAGGAATGCTGCAAGTAGTCTCGGGGGCGAAGGATTAGTTGAGTTCCGATATACGTATTATGGTCATGTGGGACTCACTACCGGACTTGGAATCACAGCTGGTCTTGATGCAGGCTATAGTACTTCCGGTTTCTACGGAACACATAATTTGTTACGCGCATATGGATCACAACGCACCTATTATTACGACGCGGTAGATTACAAGCAAACGGAAAGATATATGCGCACGGATATTTCGTTGATGGTGGCCCTTCATGCCGGAGGTTTTGTGCTCAATGTCGGTCCTCGGTTTATGATGCCTTTCTTCGGGACGGAAAATACGAGCGCGACTTCGAATAATGATGCAGCATATGTTGCGCCAAATACAAATGAGACAAGTCCGGCAGCGCTGCCGTTATGTAATTTATTGATGGGTTTGGAAGCCGGATGGGAGTTTCCTCTTAGTGCGGGTGCCTTGGGCCTTCAGGCATATGCGGATGTAGGTGTATGGCATGATCAAAAAAAATATATTTCGTCGGCGAGTCCGGCTTCAGGGTATACACCGCCTAACGTTTTGGTAACTACAACGGCTATGTCTTTACTCGACCCTCCGCAGAGCACAGTAAATAGCGCTAACGGTATAGTCCGGGAGCGGCGGTTAGTGGATTTTGGTATCAGGTTATATTATTCTTTTTACGATACTACTTTTGTGCGCAGAAAACGCCCTTGCCCGCCTTGGGATACGCGCCTGCACCATAACAGACGTTGAAGTCATGAACACAAACATCATAAATAATTCCGAGAAAGTCCCGCATAAATTTGCATATGTGGGATTTTTTTTGTACCTTTGCACCCGCAAAGGTATTTAACTATGGAAGACAATTTCGCCATACAACTTTTCGAAGGGAAGAAAGTCCGCCTCGTTTGGGACGCGGAGCAGGAAAAGTACTATTTCTCAGTAGTAGATATAGTACAAGTGTTAACAGGTAGTGTTGACTACCAGCAAGCTCGTAAGTATTGGAAAGTGCTGAAAGGCCGTCTGATAAAGGAGGGAAATGAAACGGTAACAAATTGTTACCAGTTGAAATTGCCTGCGGCTGATGGCAAGATGCGCTTGACGGATATGGCTGATTTACAAGGCATTTTCCGTATTATTCAATCTATCCCATCCAAGAAAGCAGAGCCGGTGAAACAATGGTTAGCGCAATTAGGCGAGCAACGTATCGACCAAATGATCGACCCGGAACTGACGTTCCAAATGGCAGTAGAAGACTATCGTAGGCAAGGCTACTCGGATAAATGGATTAACGAGCGTATGCGCTCTATAGAGATGCGCAAGGAGTTAACAGACGAATGGCAGCGCGCAGGAATCACGGAACACAAGGACTTCGCCATCTTGACGAATGTCCTCACGCAAGCATGGAGCGGAATGACGACCGGCGAATACAAGCGTTACAAAGGCCTGACAAAAGAGAATTTGCGCGATAATATGACCAATGTGGAACTGGCGCTGAATACCTTGGCTGAGGTAGCTACTACGGAGTTGTCTCGTCAGCGCAATCCCAAAGGCATGGGCGAAAGTAAGCAGGCAGCTCAAGCGGGAGGAAAAGTAGCAAAGAACGCACGCGAGGACTTGGAACGCCAGTTAGGTCGCTCGGTCATATCCTCCGAAAAGGCTTCCGATCATATCCGTCCGATAGAAGAAGGTACGGCCCAAGAACTTCCGTTTGAAAATAAACCCGAAGACGAAAACAAAGACGAATAATTCCCAAAAAATCCCCAAAAATGGCATACAAATTTACGTATGTCATTTTTTTGTTGTAACTTTGCGCCGTCATTTAGCTTATTGGGCCGACAGTGAGCCGACAGTGAGCCGACGGTCAAGGCTAAGGTAAGGCTCCTGTAAAACCAAGAAAAGACCCAAAATCGCATAAAATATACTATATTATATATTTATATATAATATACAATTTAACACTCTTTTTTATGGCAAAAATAGAAACTACATCCGCTATCAATCAGATTCATGGCAAGGTAAAGGTCAAAAATCCCCTAAAATGACGTACGTTCTTGCGTATATCATTTTTTTTGCGTACCTTTGCGGCCGCAAAGGTCTTCTGGCATTGAAACAACTACTGCTCATATTGGTATTGACGGGATGCTTAGTTGGGGTGCAGGCAGAGGATTTGTGTGTGGTGAGTTATAATGTAGAGAACCTGTTTCATCCGAAACACGACACCGTTGCCGGCATTGAGAAGGACGATCTGGAATGGACGCCGGAAGGGGAGAGGCGATGGAGTTATAGCAGGTACTACCGGAAAGTGGAGAATATCGCGCGGGGGCTAACGAATATCGGAGGATGGGAAGGCGTGGATATAGTGGGTCTGCAGGAAGTGGAGAATGCGCTGTGCGTGAAGCGCTTATGCACTACCTTACGGCGCGGAGAGTACGATTTTGTGCACTACGAGAGTCCGGATCGGCGAGGTATTGACGTGGCGCTGCTGTACAAGAAAGCGAGGATTGATACGATCGCCACAAGGGCGATACGAGTGAGTGAATTGATGACTCGCGACATATTGTATGTCTGTGCAAGGGTGGATAAACGGGATACGATGCATGTGTTTGTGTGTCACCTGCCGAGTCAGCGGGGCGGAAAGGCTGAGAGCGAGTGGAAAAGACAAGCGGCGAAACAGGTGTTGCAACAGGCGGTGGATTCAGTATACGGGACGAATCCGAACGCGAAGATCATCGTTATGGGGGATATGAATAGCGGGGAATTAAGGATGAGAGGGTTAGAGGATGAGAGGATGAAGGGAGAGGGGACACATAAGTACCAAGGAAGATGGACTTTTTTAGACCATTTCTATGTTTCTCCTTCTATAGACAGCATCAGCGAGGCGCGGATATACGACGCGGAGTGGATTCAGGAGACGGATGAGAAATACATGGGATTGAAGCCCAAACGGACCTATAACGGATTTCGATATCAGAATGGTTTTTCGGACCACTTGCCGATAGTATTGACGATAAAAAATGAATGATATGAAAATAGCAGTTATTGCAGGAGCAGGACCGGCCGGCTTGACCGCAGCGTATGAGTTGCTCAAGCAGACGGACATCAAACCCATCGTGTGCGAGAAGACGAACGCGATAGGAGGTATCTCCCAGACGGTAGAACACCACGGCAACCGCATGGATATCGGCGGACACCGGTTCTTCTCGAAGAGCGACCAGGTGATGAATTGGTGGGAAGACGTGATGCCGCTGCAGGCCAAGCCGTCGAAGGACGATATCTTGCTGAACGAGACGGAGAAAGAGTTCGCCAAAGTCGGTCCAGATCCGGAAAAAGAGGACAGGACGATGTTGCTGCGCCGCCGCGTGAGCCGCATCTTCTTCCTGCGGAAGTTCTTCGACTATCCTATCTCGATGAAGAAAGAGACCTTCCTCAACATGGGTTTCGTACGGATGATGCGCGCGGGCTTCGGATACCTCTGGGCGTGCGTGCATAAGCTGCCGGAGACCTCGCTGGAGAACTTCTATATCAACCGCTTCGGACGTCCGCTATACGAGATGTTCTTCGAAGACTACACGACCAAAGTATGGGGTGTGCATCCTTCCAAACTCGGCGCAGACTGGGGTAGCCAGCGCGTGAAAGGACTGTCGATCATCGCCGTGCTGAAAGATATGTGGCGCAAGAATTTCGGCAAGAAAGACAACGCGGAAGTGGAGACTTCGCTCATCGAGCAATTCATCTATCCCAAATACGGTCCGGGACAGCTCTGGGAGACGGTAGCAAAGGACATCGAGAAGATGGGCGGCGAGATACGATTAGAGAGCGCTGTGACAAGCGTTATGGTAAATGGTAAGGGGTCAATGGTAAATGGTGTGGAGATCACCAAGGCGGACGGGACGAAAGAGACGATTAAGTGCGACTACTTCCTGAGTACGATGCCTATCAAGGATTTGGTTCCGGCGCTGCAAGGGATAAAAGTGCCGGAAGAGGTGAGCCAAGTAGCTGCGGCGCTTCCGTATCGCGACTTCATCACCGTCGGGCTGCTGGTCAACAAGATGAAAATCAAGAACGAGACAAAACTCAAGACCTACGCCGAGCGGGTTCCGGACACGTGGATATATATCCAGGAGCGGGACGTGAAGATAGGTCGTCTACAGGTTTTCAACAACTGGTCGCCGTACCTCGTGAAAGACTATGAACACACGATGTGGATCGGTCTGGAGTACTTCTGCACAGAAGGCGATGCGCTATGGAACATGGACGCAAAGGACTTCATCGAGATGGCGAAAGACGAATTAGCAAAGATAGACATCATCAACAAAGAAGACGTGCTGGATGCCTGCCACGTGAAGATACAAAAGGCATACCCGGCATACTACGGCAGTTATTACCAGTTAGACACCGTGCGGCAGTTCTTGGACACTATTCCGAACCTGTTCTGCCTGGGTCGAAACGGCCAACACCGGTACAACAATATGGACCACTCGATGATGACGGCTTTCGAGACCGTAGCGCATATCAAGAGTGGCAAGATAGAAGACAAACAAGCGATTTGGAACGTGAATACAGAAACAGAGTATCATGAAAGCAAATAAGACCATTATCGGCGTATGCTGCGCCGTATTAGCCATCATATGGGGCATCCTCGCCGCCAAGACTTTCAATCCGAAACCGGACTTGAACGGCGATAATTTCAACTATTATATCTACGCCAGTTCGTTGGCTACGGGACACGGCTACAGCGACCTGAGCACACCGGATATGCGTCCTACGGCAGCATTCCCTCCGGGCTATCCGCTGCTGATGACGCCGCTGCGCGTAGTGACCGACAGCATCGAGGCCCAGAAATGGCTGAATGAGTTGTTTGTGTTAGGCGGTATATTGCTGATCTTCTTTACCTTGCTGCGGCTCGGTTTGCGCTGGGACATCAGTCTGGTTGCTGCTGCGGCGGGTTTGTTCAGTCCGCGGCTCTGGCACTTCTCGACGATGATGATGAGTGAGGCGTCGTTCTTCTTCACCTCCGCGTTTGTGTTCTACGCCCTGGCGCGCTATCTGAGTGCCGAGCACAAAGACGAACGCTGGTGGGCGGATGTGAAGAGTCCGTGGCTATGGGTGATGATCGTCTTTTTGGTACTTAACTACCACGTCCGCACGCAAGGTCTGGCGCTGGTAGCAGGTGTAGGTTTGCTGCTGTTGGTTCAACGCCGCTGGGTGGGATTAGGTACGACGGTTGTCGGCTTCATCGCCGGTTGTCTGCCGTATATGATTCGCAACAAAGTGCTAGGATTAAACGGCAACCGATACTTGGATACGATCACGATGAGCAATCCCTGGCAACCGGATGCCGGTTCGCTGTCGTTCGTGGAAGTGATTGAGCGCTTCTTCGGGACACTGAAGATGTTGGTTTTCAACGCCATACCGAATACTATATTCCCGTATCTGGACGTGAATTGCGACCAACCGGAATACGGATTCTGGATTTATGTCGTCGGCGCTCTGCTGCTGGCGGTGATCTTGATCGGCTACTGGTCAATGGGTAAACTAAGGTGGGGTATGACCGGTTATCTGGCCGCTACTTTGGGATTGATCTCTATCTTCTCCACGCCGAGCGGAAACCGCTATATCACGACTATTCTGCCGTTGCTGGCTGCAGGCTTGTTCTGCGGTATATGGCAAATCGCTCAGTGGGCATTCAGCAAGCACAGTAAATGGTTGTTTACCGGCTGTGCGCTCGTACTCTGCTTGCTGTTTATTCCTTCGAAAGAGGGTATCGCGGATGAGATCAAACAATCGAAACAGAAATATCCTACGCAGTACGTGCAGTTCTTCAGTATGGCCAAGCAGATGAAGAAAAGTGCGCCGAAAGGCAGCGTGGTCTGCAGCCGCAAACCGCAGATGTTTTGGATGTACAGCCAGTTGCCTGGTGTGAACTATAAGTACACCAAAGACGCGAAGGAGTTGATCTTGGATCTGGTGGAGAAAAAAGTGGATTATGTGGTATTGGATAACTTGGGTTACAGTTCGACGTATCTGTACCTCTATCCGGCGCTGCAGCAGTATCCGTACCTCTTCCCGCAAGCGGTTATTTATTACGAGAATACTCACCAGTATATGCTGGTTTTTGACCGCGAACGCGCAGAAAGGGAATTGACGAATGATTAAGCAATGGATGCATACGCTCTTTGTAGCACCGACGAATAACTGGTTGCTGCAACTGTTCCGCTACGGCTTTGTTGGCGGTGTGGCTTTTCTGGTGGATTACGGTACATTGTTCGTGCTGACTCATTATGCGGGTGTGCCTTACCTCTGGTCGGCCGCGATAGCGTTCATTTTAGGCCTTGTGACGAATTATCTGATCAGTATCAGTTGGGTATTCCAGCACAGCGGAAAAATGCGCGTATGGCAAGAATTTGTGTGCTTTGCCATCATCGGAGTGATCGGTTTGGGATTGAATGAACTGATCATGTACGTCGGAACGGATATGATGCACCTGCACTACATGATTTCCAAACTGATCTCCACAGCGATTGTGTTCTTCTGGAATTTCTTTGCGCGGAAGTTTATGCTATTCAATAAGTAAGCGAGAGGTGCACTAAGAAATGCGAGAGGCACTGCCGCCAGACGGGCCAGTCATGGTTGGCACCACGTAGAACTATCCACTGATGCGGGTAGTTCTTTTTTTGCAGGCGGCGATGAAAACTACGGCCATTAGGGGCAAAAATATCCGCCGAACCAACATAGATGGAATAGAGCTGCGTGGTATCCATCGGCAGTTGTTCTTTATGTAAGACGGGTGAAAATAATCCTACTTCCCGTATCCGCTCGGGGCGTATATTGGCTATATTAGCCGCCATCCGCGCGCCATCACTCAGGCCGGCTACGACGCTATATGGCGCGACATCGTAGAGTGTGTCGATGCAATCGATGAGGTCACTCAGCGCATATTCGAGTTGATGCTCATGGCTCAGAGTCGAATAGCCGAAGATACACCGCAACCTGTTTCCCCGCGTGAGAGGTCGTTCCTTAATCGGCCATTTGTTACAATCGGGCATGACGAGGATCATGGGTTTACAACGTCCTTCGGCGATCATCGTAGCCAAGGTATCAACGGCATTGCCCCGTTCTTGCCAAGCGCCCTCGTAGCCGTTGATGCCATGGATGAGATAGAGCACAGGCAGGGGTTCAGTACATTGATTATAGGCCTCCGGCACATAGATATCCACGCGACGAAAGCGGTTCTCGTCGTGGCTATACCAAGCGGTATGGATGATCTCAGGCGATTCGCTTGTAGAGGCGCAATGCACCGCGTTTGACAGCGGAAAGCACAGGAATAGAACGAATAACCGAAGGCTTAATTTCTTCATTGTTGATCTCGGCCTGCAACATCTGCTCAAAGAGCATAACGGAGTGAGAAAGCGTATATTCTTTGGCTGACTCGTGGTATTTTCTTTCCATCCGTGCACGCTCGGCCGGATGGTCCAACCAAAAGTCTATCACGCGTGCCAGGTCTTCCGAATCACCGGCTTTGAAGAGTGAATGCACCGTGAGCGCAAACTGCGGCGTAGCGCTATTTTCCGAATTGGCGATGACAGGTACGAGTCCGGTCGCAAAGGCTTCGATGCAACTGATAGCTTCTATCTCCATATCGGAAGCGTGGATATAGAGGTCGGTGTTCAGCAGCTGCTGAATGAGTTCCGGGCGCTGTTTGTAGATAAAGAGGGGTTGGTGCTTGAGTGATTTAGACAAGCGTAAATAACGCTTATACTCGGGACCTTTGCCGGCAAAGATAAGTTGAATACGATCTCCGTATTTGCTATATTGCAGCGCTTTAATGATGACATCCTGGCGTTTCTCGCGACTCAGACGACCGATCATCATGATGGTATAGAGGTCCTTATTTCGATTTGTATCTATTTGAGTTTTCAGTTTGGCTTCTCCGGCTTCGATAAAGGCATCGTGGATACCATTCGAGATAACATGTGTCTGCGCCGTGTAGCCGTTCTTGACCAGTTCTTTGGTAATAAACAAAGAAGGCGTATGGATATGACGCACGCGGCTGTAGGTCACGCGGCGGAAGATACGATAGATCATCGTGTTGATCCATCTCACTTTGCCTAGACCGAACGAAGAAGTTATATTCTCCGGTTGCACATGAAAAGCGGCCGTAACAGGTTTGCCTATTCGTTGACAATACGAAAGGGTAGCATTCGATAAAAAGAACGGCGTATAGATATGTACTATATCCGCCCAGTTGCACGCCTGACGGATGATTTTCTTATTGGCATTGCCGTAAAAGAAGTCGTGCTTCTCGCAAAGGAATTGGAAGATCGGAAAATGGAAGATACCCGTGCAAAAATCTCCGTCTGTGAGTTGGGCATCTTGTTCGTTTTTGGGTTTGTCCCCACATAAAACGCGCACCTCATGTCCGCGTTTACGGAGTTCGGTAGCATAACGTTGCGCAGAGATAGAAGTACCGTTGTTCGACGTATAAAACGTGTCTATTACAAAAAGAATCTTCATACAAAAAAGCAATAATTTTTTTAAACCGGGCACAAAATTACTGCTTCTTTATAATATATACAAGTCCTTAATAGTAATCGTAAATAAAAACCTAAAATAAAACGAAATTTATGATGGTTTGTATAATTTATCTTAATAATCGTATATTAACTCATTTCCAGCATACGTTGGATGGATGAGATTGCTTTCTCGGCGGTCTCTTTCGGTACTTGAATCTCCGGCGACTCGTGGAGTAGGCAGTTATATACTTTCTCAAGGGTGTTCATCCGCATATACTCGCATTCGTTACACGAGCAACCGATGCCTTCGGTCACTTCCGGCGGCACAGGGATAAACTCTTTATCCGGGCATGCGCGCTGCATCTCAAAGAGAATGCCGGATTCGGTAGCGATTATAAATCGCTTCGCGGGAGAGTTAATAGTATGCTCCAGCAGCGCTTTGGTTGAACCAATGACGTCGCTCTGAGCCAGGATGGGTCCTTTACACTCGGGATGTGCCAGCACTTCTACGCCCGGGTTTTCTTTCTTTAGTTGCAGCAAAGCCTCAAGTGAAAAACGGCTGTGCACGTGGCAGGCACCGTTCCAGAGAAGCATATTGCGGCCGGTGACGGAATTGATATACGAACCGAGGTTATGATCAGGTCCGAAGATGATTTTTGCGTCCTTGGGCAACTGGTCCACAATCTTCTTGGCGTTAGACGAAGTCACTACTACATCGGTCAAAGCTTTCACTTCGGCGGTGGTATTCACATAACTTACTACCATATGATCGGGATGCTGTGCTTTGAAGGTAGCGAGGTCTTCGGCTTTACAACTATCAGCGAGCGAACAACCGGCTGCAGTATCCGGGATGAGGACTTTCTTATCCGGACAAAGGATCTTCATCGTCTCACCCATGAAATGCACACCACACATTACTAATATATCCGCCTGTACGCGCGTAGCTTGCTGGGCTAGTGCGAGCGAGTCACCGATGAAGTCCGCTATCTCTTGAATCTCCGGTCGCGTATAATAGTGCGCAAAAATAACGGCATTCTTCTCCCGGGCTAAGGATTTAATTTTATCTATATATTCTTTCTTTTCTAAATCCATGAATATGAATAGGTGTTTAAAGTGTTAATAACTGAACTAAGTGATTGATTTATACGATGTTAGACTAAAAAACAGAAGTTATGAGATTGTTGTTTGTTTTGATAAATGCAACGTGGAACAAGTTTTATACCGTGTAGCATTGCAGTTGTTAACAACTTGTTTATAACCACTTTTTTAGTCTGAAAATCAGCAAGATAACGACTACCGACATCACCATCAATCCGAGGGCAAACAGATAACCGAGTCGCCAGTGGAGTTCGGGCATAAAGTCAAAGTTCATGCCGTAGAGGCTGCCGATGAGGGTAGGCGGCAGGAAGATGATGTTGATGACCGTGAAGATCTTGATGATACGGTTCTGCTCAATGTTTACCAAACCGAGGAAGGTATCTTGGAGGTAGTCCAGACGGTCAAAACCGAAACGGGTGTAGTCGAAGAGCGAGTTGATATCCTTGATAATCATCGTCAGACGCGGGTAGAGTTCTTCGGGGAAGAAATCGCATTTGAGGATGTTAGAGATAACGCGCTGTTTATCCATGATATTCTGACGAATAATGGTCACTTTTTCCTGCAAGTCCTTGATCTGTACCAACAAATCTTCATTGACGTGATCGCTCTCCGCATTGATTTGTTGGGAGAGTTCGGTAATCATGTCGGTGGTATCCTCAATCAAGTCGGCATCCTTTTCCACTCGCGTCTCGAAGAGCGCTACGAGCACATGATAGCCCGTCGGGAAATTACGGGTGTTCACAAAGAGTTTTTTGAAAGTCTCGTTGAACGTATCGAGTTCGTTATCGCGAATAGAGACCAGAATGGAGTTTTTGATGATAAAGTTCACCGGCTCCATTTCGAAATTATTCTTCAGAAAGTTGGAGTTAGCGACAATGGAGTCATCCGTCTGAATATAACGGGACGAGAGCTCAATCTCTTCCATCTCTTCGTCTTCCTGGATATCGATTTTGAGGAAACCCTCGAGCGTATCCTCGGTTTTATCGGATACATCGAGCAGGTCGATCCAGATGATATCTTTCTTGTCGATCTCTTTGAGTGCGGAGATAGCGCGGGCTACTTTGATTTTCTCCTTATCTTTATAGAATATCTTGATTTCAGACATGATTGTTTTCGATTAAAGTGGTTAATTCGATAAATTGTTCAACACTCAGCTGTTCGGGGCGCATTGTGAATATCTTCTCTTCAAGGATGGGATTTCCCTTTCCTACCAGCTGTTGAAGAGAATTGCGCATCTGTTTTCGTCGCTGGTTAAAGGCCGTTTTTACAACTGTCTTAAAGAGCGCTTCGTCGCAATCCAACCGTCGTCGTCGGTTTCGCGTCATACGTATGACAGCCGATTTGACTTTAGGCGGCGGATTGAACACATACTCATCTACTGTAAATAAGTATTCTATATCATAATAGGCTTGGAGTAGCACGGAGAGAATGCCGTAGGCTTTCTTGCCCGGTTTGGAAGCCAAACGCTCGGCTACTTCTTTTTGTATCATACCCGAACAAACGGGAATACGGTCTTTGTAGTCAAGTACTTTGAAAAATATCTGCGAGGAGATATTATACGGATAATTGCCGATGACGTTAAATTCGCCTTCGGGTACGATGGTATTGAGGTCGAGTTTAAGAAAATCTCCTTCGATGAGGTGCAGTTCGGGATACCACTCTTTGAGGTATGCCACCGACTCGCGGTCTATCTCGATCGCGGTAAGGTTGATGTTGGGATTTTGAAGGAGAAATTGAGTAAGCACACCCATACCCGGTCCGATTTCAATCGTTCGGCCCGAGGTGATGGTCTCAGCAATTCTGCGGGCGACGTTCAGGTCCGTCAAGAAGTGCTGGCCAAGAAATTTTTTGGCGTGTACTTGTTGCATTGTCCGCGTGATAGTCGTCCATAGATGGTGTTCATTTAGTTAAACTTTCCCCCGTAAAAAAATATGTATAGGGGACCCTTCCGGGCTTTTGCGGCTGCAAAAGTACTGCTTTTTTTTGAAATGACCAAATTTTTAAGGAAAAAACTTGCATATTTCATTTTTTTATAGTAATTTTGCGGCGAATTTAGTAAATAAAAAGACATTATGAGTTCAGTTGCGTTACAAGATCTATTGGATATGATTCTCGGGTATAATCTTTCTACAGCCAATAAACGTTGGCTGGCAGAGCACTTGATTGAGCAAGTTGAGGCAGAGACAAAAGAGAAGTTAGAGCCTTATACCATGGAGGAGATTAATGCTATGATTGATGAGTCTGAAGCGGATTTTGCGGCAGGTCGTTTTTATTCGATGGACGAAGCTCGCCAACATCGCAAAGAACATATGTCTCAACTGCTGAATTCATGATTATTCGTTGGTCATACAAGGCTCAGAAACAGCAAGATGCTGCGGCTGATTATATCTTCAAGGAGTTTGGCGCTCTTGCTCTCCGTGAATTCTATGAGAAGATTGATAAAATTGAGGCCGATTTGGTTGAATTCCCGGAATTAGGTAAGATAGAACCGCTTCTTAAACACCGTAAGAAGGTTTACAGAAGTACAGTGCTTACCAAGAAAAACAAACTCGTTTACACAGTTGATGAGGATACTATCTGCGTGCATGCACTTTGGGACACTCGCCGTGAACCGAAGGCTCAAGCAAGCAAATTAAAATAACAA
>Ga0247611_10001985_pt1 | contig 34789 bp, 22 predicted proteins | sample 177DNAGHGhighgp2_FD_192422 | JGI IMG/M metagenome (GOLD analysis project Ga0247611, IMG submission 192422) | Sheep rumen microbial communities from Palmerston North, Manawatu-Wanganui, New Zealand - 1770 DNA GHGhigh gp2 | ecosystem: Host-associated > Mammals > Digestive system > Stomach > Rumen... | reverse complement strand
CGCAGGCACAGGACGTGGTTCCCATGTCGGAGATGGACGAATGGGTCAATGAAGCCATCGACCTCATTGAGTGGGCCAATGGCGACCCCGCCAAGAACAAGTGGGCCAAGATGCGTGCCGATGCCGGCCATCCGAAGCCCTTCAACCTGAAGTATCTTGGCATTGGCAACGAGGAGAAAATCTCGCCCGAGTTCATCGAGCGCTTCAAGTATATCTACGAACGCGTTACCAAGAAGTATCCCAACATCGTCATTGTGGGCACGGCCGGTCCTGGTTCCCACAAGGATAACCCCGACTTTGAGGCTGGATGGAAGCTGGCCACGGAGCTGGGCATGCCCATCCTCGACGAGCACTACTACGAGAAGAACGACTACTTCCTGAACAAGCGCCAGTACGATAACTATCCGCGCGACCGCAAGACGAAGGTCTATTTAGGCGAATATGCCGCCAAGGACAAGAAGCTCATCGATGCCCTGGCCGAGGGCCTGTACCTGCTGCATGTGGAGCGCAACGCCGACGTGGTCAGCATGACCAGCTATGCTCCCCTTTTCGCCCGCAAGAACGGCACGCAGTGGAACCCCGACCTCATCTACTACGACAACGAGCGACCCTTCCTGACCTGCTCGTACTATGTGCAGCAGCTCTTCGGACAGTCGAGCGGACAGTACTTCTATGGTGACTGCGTGCAGTTTGAGGGCGATGCCGCCGGCGTGGTGCAGCCCCAGGAGAACGTACACTACGGTCAGTCGGTCATCCTCAACGTGAAGACCCGCAAGCTCTACGTCAAGCTCTGCAACGCTTCTGCCGAGCAGAAGACGGCCAAGATCAACCTCTCACGCTTCGGCCTGAAGAAGATGGCCACGAAGACTACCATCGCGGGCGCTCCTGATGCCGAGAACAACTTCGACCAGCAGCCCATCGCCCCGAAGAAGGAGCAGGTGAAGGCCCAGAAGAAGTTCAAGCTTGACCTGCAGCCCTACAGCTTCGTCATGCTGGAGTATCAGCTCTGAGCAGACACTTTACTCGGAATCATTTAAAGGAGGCCCTGTCATCACGACAGGGCCTCCTTTTCGTAAACTTATATAAAAACTACACGTATAAAAAACTATTCTTCCGGAGCCGTAGTCGGCGTCGAGAGAGCCTGCTCAGTCCCTAACTTGGCAATAGCCTCACGGGTGTGGCTCATCCACAGCTTGCGAACGGCACTGCGCTCTGCCAGTCCGGGGATATAATCCTCACCGCTCTTGTACTTCTTCCAGCAAGCCTCAGTGAAAGAGGTCTCGTAGGCCTTTGTCTCAACACCTGCCGCATTGAACAGCGAGAACCAGCTCTCCTCGTCTTCATCGTCGGCCATGTCGTTGTGGGCGTGGTCACCGGCAATGCTCATCAGCACAAAGAGCTGTGCCTTCTTTGTCGCATTGGCGGGATATTCGATACTCTTGGTCACGTCGCCAATCTGATAGTCGAAGGTGCCACCCTCGATGTGCTTCAGCACGTCCTCGGCGTATGTCTCGTCCATATCGACGGTACCGACGTAGTAGTTGGGGTTGAGGGCGCGGAGGTATTCCTCGAGCTGCAGATAGCGCACGTTGCCACCATAGTAGTCATAACCCTCTGGATTACCGTGACCCATGAAAGCCACGATGCCCTGCTGCACGGCAGCCTTGACGTCGGCCTCATTGTTCAGGGTAGTAGCCAGCTGCTCGGCATCGCTTTCCTCGGCCATCAACGGAGTGCCGACGACTACGTTCAGGTCGAGGCTCTTCATGTAGGCATCAGTGAAGTCGCCATTGCGGTTGTTCATGAAGTCCTTCACATAGCTGTCGCGCACACGGCGGTACTCTTCGCCGGGAATCACCTGCAGCGACTGCACCACCACCTGCTTGTAACCGGCCAGGCCGATAGCTGTGAGCCAGTGCTCGGGATCATAGTAGTCCTTCGGATCCACATTCTCGCCGGCACGGGCGTTGTTGATGCAGATGGCGCTGGAGAACGAGAGGAACACGTCCCAGCCGGAGAACTGACTCTTGTAGTCGGCCACCACCTGATCGAATGTGTCGTAGGCCTGTTCCCAGGTAGAGCCGAAGGCTACGAGCAGAATGACCTTGTCGCTTTTCTTCTGGGCATTCACCGTCTGGTTCACAGCCTGCTGGTACTTCTCATAGTTAGAAACCGTGGTGTCATCGTCGTCATCGCTACAAGCGGTGAACGTTGCGCTGGCAATGAAAGCCATCATGGCCAGCATGAGGAACTTAATCTTGTTCATTGTTGTTTGAATTGAATTTTGATTGATATTTGTTGGTAAGTTTCTTGCCTTGGTTTAGACGCACCGTCAGCGAGGCATAGACCGTGCGCCCTGGCGTCGTCGTGCCGAGGTGCAGGCCGTGGGGGGTACGGTCGCAATAGTCCAGGATGTTGTCGATGCCGGCCTCTATCCTGCAGACGGGGCCCAACTGGTGGGAGGTGGAAAGGCGCCACAGCTGGTATCCCTTGCCATTGCCGTCAATCTGGTAGTACCGCTTGCTGGACATGCGGCCGTATAGACCAATGCCGAGCTGGTAGCGCTTGGTGAAGGTGTGGTTCCAGGTGGCATAGACGTTGGCCTTGTGGTGGGCCATGCCATCGATAGTGACCTTGTGCATCGTGTCGTTCTCCGAGTCGTACTGGTTGGCCTCCGTATCTAAATAGCTATAGGAACCGCCGGCTGTGAAGTCCTTCGTCTGATAGCGCACGGTGAAGTCCACGCCACAGGTCTTCGCGTTCTCCATGTTCTGGTACTGGCGCACGCGGATGGGGTCATATTTCAGGACCAAATCGCCCGGTGCCTCCTTCGTGGGGATGGTGACAAGGGTAATCATGTCGTACACCTTATTATAATATGGGGCCACGGTCAGCGTCAGACGACCCAGGCTGTATTCGGCACTCACACCGAAATAGTCGGAATGCTGGGCCTTCAGGGCGGTATTGCCCAAATAGAGGTACACACCGTTCATGTTCTTGACGTATTGGTAGTGCAGTTCCTTGGGCGTAGGCGTCTTATAGCCCTGGCTCCACGTGGCACGCAGGCGCAGGTCGCCCAGTTTCAGCATGGCCGAGAACTTGGGCGTGAGCCGGAAGCCGAATCCCTCGTTGCGAGTGAGGCGCAACCCGGCGGTGAGGTGCAACGGGTCGAGCATCGCCATCTCGTCCTGCACGTAGAAGGCCTCCGTGTTGTCCGTAGCCTGTCCTCCTGCCACACGCATAGGCGCCTTCAGCCAGTCGTATCGATAGTCCAGTCCTGCACTGAGTCTTTGCTCGTATGGCAATGAGAACACACCTTTCAGCGACACGTTCGTCAGTCGCTGGTCGCTCTGCAGTTCCTTGTCACCAGGGAAGTAGGGGAAGTAGTTGGTGAAGCGCCCGTTGATGTAACCATCGGTCAGCGTGGTGTCGGTATAGGCATAGTTGTAGGCGTGCCGTTTCCAGTCAGCGTCTAACGTGATGACGTCCTTGGCATGCTCGCCTGCCGAGCGGTTGAACAGCGGCCGCAGCTGCCATTTGCCGCCTGCCGAGAGCGACGCGTTGTCGTACTGCATATCCCACGTCTTCACGTCCACGCCCGGATGATGGCCGCAGGGGCGGTAGATGCGCTTCCAGTAGATGCTGCCATCGGCATAGATTTCCGTGTTCGCCGTGGGCTGATAGGTCAGCCGCTCGGCCACTTGCCAGTTGGTATGGCGGTTCACGGTCTTGTTCTTCGAATCGGTAATGTGGTATTCCGTCTGCTGCGGAGCCTCCTCCGATGTGTTCTGCCAGCCGTCGCTATGCTGCAGCTGGAAGTTGGTGTAGCTCGACAGTTTCCCCGAGTTCAGCGCTATTCCGTTGTGCTGGCGGATGTCGCCATACGAGCCGAAACGCGAGGTATTCTCGACCATCAGGCCCTGCTGGCGATGCTTACGCGTAATGATGTTGATGACGCCTGCAATGGCATCGCTTCCATAGAGGGCACTCGATGCACCCTTCACAATCTCGATCTTCTCGATGTTGTGCGGATCAATCAGGCTCAGGTCGTTCTCGCCGCCGTTATCGCCATGCAGGCGGCGCCCGTCGACGAGTATCAGCACATACGAATTGCCCAGACCATTCATCTGCAGCCGGGAACTCATGTCGTTCTCGCTGAAATCGAAGCTCGCCGTCAAGCCCGAGAGAATATCCTCGATGCTCTTGCCTGCATACTGCTGTAGCTGCCTGTGGCTGATGACCTCCGTCTGTACGGGCGCATCTTTCAGCAGGTGCTGCGTACCAGTACCCGTCACCACTACCTCTTGCAGACTGATCAGCGAATCAAGCACACTCACGCTTCGACGTTCCGAGCGCCGAGAGTGAGGTGTCTGTGCCAATGTGCCGACAGTCAACAGCAAAAGGGCAAAAGTCCATTTCTGCCTTAGTTTCATAAAAAAAGTTCTTTTCTGCTCCGCATCTTCCTGTACGGGCATGTCTTGGTCTACAGCAGGCTTGGCCTTCAGCCGAGCCTACCATTGGCAGGTCTTGACCTTCGGTCGAGCCCTGTCTGCGCTCGGCATAGCTCAAACAAGCTTGGCTCTGCACTCGCTTTGGCAGGTCTTCTGACTTTCCCCAGTCTGCTTTACCTTCCCGACTTTTAGTTCAAAGCGGTAGCGAATTCTTCACTCTTCACTCTTCACTTCCAGTCAGTGGCGTTACACAAGCAGACCCTTCTCTAAGGGGGATTACAGCTGCAGGTACAGTCCCGGACTCTCACCGGATTCCCTTACATCAGACGAATTCTTTCGCCAGATTGCCATTTCGCCGGTGCAAAGGTACGCTTTTTCACTGAAATCACAAAGAAATGATGAGTTTTTTGCGCTCTGCCATGCCGTTTTTCACTTCAAAGAAAAGTCACTTTGCGGCAAATCACTCGGCAATTTGTGGCAAATCACTCTGCAACTTAAACGTAGCTATTAAAAATTTTGGCCATTATTTTAAGAATTCTGGCCAGAATTTTAAAAATAATGGCCAGAATTTATTTTCATGGACATTTCACTGGGGTGCCATCCTGATGGCACAAAGCTACGAAATAAGTCATTTCATAGCAGGTACCGACACAGGCACCTCTACAGTTCCGCAAGAAACTACTGTGGCGAAAAGGGATTAATTGATGTAATTGTAAATATATAATGTATATGAAGCGCATTGAAAATGCTGATATTCACAGCGGTCGGATTACAAATATTGCAAATCCGACCGAGCGGAAATCATCTACATCATTCTCGAATTCCATTTAAAATACCCAATCGTTTGATATCATTTGCCAAAGTGTCTGAGAATATTTCGGCTCCCGTCTTTGTAAGATGCGTTGCATTATAAAAATATGTTGTATCGTAACAAATATTCATATATGTATAGTCAAGAATAGGAATGTCATAAATGTTTGCGTATTCCTGATACTTGTCATGCATCTCTTTTAAATTCTCAATCTTCTTTGTAGCACCGATATACAGGGGAGTGTACACAAATATGACCTTTATGCCTTCAGCTTTTGCTTTGGCCAGATAATCATCAAACATCGCTAATGTTGTATCGTTTGGTGCAAATCTGATTGATTGTACTTTTCTATATGCAGTACCATCCCAATGACGCTCTTGTCCTTGATATCCTTTTGTCAGATTACGTGTAGTGCTAACTATAATACCATGTAAGGTTTCATTGTCAAAGTTATGATAATACCGATAGAAGGGTACATATTTTTCCCAAAAGGTAATAGGCTCAGAAGGAAAGAATTCTTCTCTTATGGCTTTGTCCCAGAAATATGGAAAGAATTGTTCTCTTGCATAGCCAACACCATAGCTAAGAGAACTATAGTCTATATTTTGAATTATAAACTTAGGCTTTTGGTTGTATCGCCTGAATATATTGTATTTCTTTATCTGACGATTTATGGTACTACCATCTATTCCAAGATTGTATGTGTTCACTCCAAGTATACTATCAAGAATGATTGGGTTTATATGTACCCAAGCGCGTGAACTACCCATTACAACCACATCAGCATCTATCTTTCCATGCATCAAGTCATACCAAGCTTCAATATGAAAATAATTGGATTTTGTAGCCGCTTGGGAATAGTAATAATCGGCAATTGTAAGTATTACCCATACGGGCAAGACGAATAATATGATACTATACAGAAACTTCTTCATCGCTGACTAAAATTGGAAGTAAATAAATGTCTGTGTCTCGCCTGCATATTGAGCGATTATCAACAAAATAAGGTAATAGACAGTCCAACGGGCAAAACGGTAGTTGAAAAGGCGCATTGCTGGGAATTGTAAAGTATGTTGTTTAGTGCGCTGTAACCATTCAACCATAAGCATGGCTATTCCCCATGCCAATGGAGTTGATATAACGACCAAGCCACTATTACTACCAATGGCAGGCATGCCTCCAGAAACAATCGTTCCAAACATTCTTGTCAAATACTCTGTGGCCTGCGTCATATTCTCAGCTCGGAAGATAATCCAGCCGATGACGGCGAGGAAGAAGGTGAACGCCATTTGCAGAGCCTCCTTGATAGTGGGTAAATAGCGGTCACAGGCAACTATGTTTTTGTACTTTGTGTTGATGCCAAGAATGTTGTAAATGGCCAGCAACGTTGCGTGAAAGAGACCCCAGCAAACGAAAGTCCAGTTGGCACCGTGCCATAGACCGCTGATGCCCCAGACGATGTAGACGTTGCGGATAATCTTCCACTTGTCGCATCGGCTGCCTCCCAGTGGGAAGTAGATGTAGTCACGGAACCAGGTGGTCAGGGATATGTGCCAACGGCGCCAGAACTCGGGGATACTTCGCGAGAAATAGGGGAAGTTGAAGTTGCGCATCAGGTTAAAACCAAACAAACGGGCACAGCCGATGGCAATGTCAGAATAGCCAGAGAAGTCGCAGTAAATCTGAAACGTAAACAGCACACCAAGCAGGAAGAGCGTTATGCCAGGGAGTTCGGCATATTGGTTCCAATATTCGTTGACCACCACCGCACAGTTGTCGGCAATGACGAGTTTCTTCAGGAATCCCCAAAGCATCTGGCGACAACCGTCTACTGCTTTTGCATAGTCAAACTGGCGTTGCCTTTGGAACTGAGGCAGCAGATTCGTAGCTCTTTCGATGGGGCCTGCCACCAATTGGGGAAAGAAGCTGATGTAGGCAAAGAACTCCACGGGGTCATGTGTGGCAGGCAGTTTGCGTTGGTAAACATCGATGGAGTAGCTGAGTGCCTGGAAGGTGTAGAAGCTGATGCCAACGGGTAGAATGATTTCCATCGTCACCCAATCAAGATGATAGCCTAAAGTTCCGAACAGGGTATCAAGATTCTCGACGAAGAAGTTGTAATACTTGAACACGCCGAGGATGCCAAGGTTCAGCACAATGTTGACCGCACTAACCGCTTGCTGCCATCGTCGCCGTCCCTCATAATGCTCAATTAGGAGTCCGCTGACGAAGCTAAAGAGAGAGGTGAGGGCTATGAGAAACAGGAAACGCCAGTCCCACCATCCATAAAAGACATAACTGGCTATGACCACCAACAGATTCTGCCACCGACGGCCGCGGAATACGAACCAATAGAGCAGAAACACTATCGGCAGGAATATCAGGAACTCGAAAGAATTGAAAAGCATATTGCTTCTTCCGTCTTCTTTTTGTCGCCCGCAGAACACCCAAATCGGACGGAGTAAACTATAAACATTGTGACTACAAAAAGAAAAGCGGGGCATCTGGCCTCTGCTCGTTCGTCGCTTTAGGTCGTCGGAAACCTCACAAGATAACAAACAGACTTTGACACCCACGCCGTTGGTATATATGGTACGCCCCTAAAGCGTGCATGAGGACATGGATAGCCCTCCGCACGCCGACGGGACAGCATATTATACCTACCCGTAGTATCTACTTCTGCAATGTCTTTGTCTTGTGGTTTTGAATTTCCGACGTTCAAAGCTATCAAAAACAAAGCGTTAGCAAACACTTTCCAATATGTAGTGCTCCCTCCTTCTTGCCACTCCGTCCCTCTCGCGAAGGAGGCTCGGCGCGGATGAAGCGGATGCAAAGTTACTAACTTTCCTCGTTACCGCCAAAACTTTCGGACAGAATTTGTTAGTAATAAGCAGTCAGGGGTAAAGCAGGGGTGAAGCTAACAACCAAACTATCTCCACGAAATATTTGGGAGATTCAGAAATTGTGATTATCTTTGCATAGTAATTCCAAGACATAATTTAGTATGTGCTGATTGAAACGAAACGACCAAATAACATGTACACACCACCGTTTACAATAACAACCAAGGCTATCAACCTGATAGCAGAAATATCTGCTAAGATAGAGCGCTATGCCATTCGTATGGAACAACCCGATGGGCTGCTGCTCCGCAAGGCCAACCGCATTAAAACCATTCATTCCTCACTTGCCATCGAGGGCAACACATTGAGCGAGGACGAGGTGCGCGACATCATTGACGGAAAAAACGTTGTAGCTCCCATCAAGCAGATTCAGGAGGTAAAGAACGCTATTGCCACCTACAATCTGTATCCTGAGCTCGACCCGTTTAGTGTCAAGGACTTGTTGCGGGCACATGGCGTGATGATGCAGGCTCTTGTCGATGATGCCGGTCGTTTCCGACGCTCGGGTGTCGGTGTGTTCTCCGAAACGGGACTTGTACACATGGCTCCACCTGCAGAGCGAGTGCCAGGGCTGATAGATGACCTCTTCAGTTGGCTGCGTAATGCCAGCGACCATCTGCTCATCCGCTCGTGCGTGTTCCACTACGAGTTTGAGTTCATCCATCCCTTCATCGATGGCAACGGGCGTACTGGCCGTCTATGGCAGTCACTTATCCTTGGTCGCCTGCATCCCATCTTCGAGCATCTGCCTGTAGAGAATATGGTGTATAGCAATCAACAAGCTTATTACGACGCTATCACTGAAAGTTCACGTCAGGGGCAGTCGGGACCATTCATAGACTTCATGCTTGAAGAGATACTGAAGACATTGATGTCAAAACAAGGTGACGAACTGCCGCCTTTGAGTGACGGAGAAACAGCTATTGACAGAGAGTTCGGTATAAAGTTCGGTGAAGAGTTCGGTATAAAGTTCGGTACAAAGTTCGGTATAAATGACAAGCAGCTATTGATTATGCTTTATGCCAACCCGACACTGACTGCTTCTGAAATAGCAGAAAAAACAGGATTGAGCCAACGTGGAGTTGAGAAACAACTAAAGCGATTGAAGGAACTTGGTGTTATCTCGCGCCAGGGAAGTCGCAAGACTGGGCAATGGACAATTAATAAATAGGACAAGTTTTCGTGCAGGATAAAGTGCAGTAAATTATTATGCTAAACAGCTCGATAATATGACAGAGAAGATGTGGTAGTGGCAATTAAAAAGTCGGCAAATCTCAAAACAATTTGCCGACTTTTTTCATTCGAAAGGAGAGAGGGAGAATTACCGCCCGTTCCTGACGACCTTACGGCCGTTGACAATGTAGAGTCCGGGGGTGGATGGACGCTCCACGCGACGACCCTGCAAATCGAAGGTGCCCTGACGGTCGGAAGCAGGCTGCGACGGCATGACGCTGACAATGCCCGTGCCGTATTTCTCTTCGTCGTTGCTCAGGAACATGTCCTTGATAAACAGGCTCTTGTTGACATTGGGAGTGCTGAAGGTGACCATGCGCACCTTCTTCAGGTTGACAGCCTTGCCTTTGCTGGTAGTAGAGGTGTACTTGGCCTCCTGCAGGTTGATGACCGTCTCCATGGAGTTCTCAAATGCTTCTGAGCTGTAGCTGGCACCCTTCAGGTTCTGCGTGGTATAGATGTTCAGGTGGGCACCAGCAGCCTGACGCTGTGCAAACTGAATGACGAGGTACTTGTAGGCCGACATGTCTACATCATTGTTGTAAACCCAACCCATCTCGCCATTGGCCTCGGTGAACTTCATGAGCACGGGCATTGACGCAGTGGGGTTATAGCGGTAAGTTCCGGCATTGTCGCCCGTGATGTCCTTGCGTACATACTGGTAGTCGAAGGGGAAGTAGCTGGACTTGGCCGTGAACGACGCCTCAAACTTGTTGCCCAGCAAATCCACGTATGTGGCGTTGACCTTGGTGGAACCCTGATCAATGCCCAGCATGCGGCCCTGATAGAAGTCTACGATGCCATCCTGTTCGGGAACGAAGGTCGACACATTGCCCACGAGCTGGTCCTTCTTGTCGGCAAAGGTAGCTTTGACAATCGGCTCGCGCCAGTCGCCTACCATAGTCTCAAGCACGGTGGGCGTGATGGTGAGTTTCGTGGCTGTAGCACTGGACTCGGTGGGGGCTGTGAATGTCTCGGGATAGAGCTGGGCCTCGTCGAAATCAGCCTCGGTGGTGAACCAGTCGAAATCAGCATATCCGCCCTTGGACTTGGTGGCCTGGCAGAAGAGGCCGAAGCGGGCACCAACGAACACGGTGAGGTTGAACGTCATGGCAGTCTCGCCGCCAAAGCGTTTCCACTCCTTGTTGTCGAGCGAATAGCTGAACACGGCCTTGTTCTCACCGTACTTCATCGAAGCACGCAGGTAGATGATGCTGTCGGGCAACTGCAGTGCCTCGCGCTTCTCGTCGGCTTTGAAATCACTGCCGGCATCAGTAACCTTATCCTGCTGCCACACTAACTGCAGTTGGCCGTCCTTCATCTCGACGGCAATCATGGCGTAGGGATCCTGCAGGATGCAGATGCCTGCACGGTCGCCCTCGGTCAGTTTGCTGACATCGAGACGGATGCTGCCGTTGGTGTAGTGATCCTTCACGGCGAAGATGCGCTGGGTGAGCATGCCACGCGACTGCGGCAGCTTCGACGTGATGTTGGCCGGACGGAGGCGCAGCCAGCCCGGACGTTCGAACAGGCTCCAGGCGGTGTTGTCGGGCTTGTGGTTCCACTCCCACTGCATGCCTAACGGATAGGTGCGGAACACATCGGTGGTGGGCAGGTACTTCACACTGATATCACCAACGCCCTTGGGGCCGGCAATCTTGCTGACAAAACTCTCGTAGGGCTTGCCGTTGTTGCCCAGAACGGGCCAGTCGTCGGCCCAGCGCACGGGCTGCAGGTTGGGCATGCGACCCATGGCACCAAGGTCTTCCTGAAGCACCGTCCACCACTTGCCCTGGGTGTCCTCGATAAGAGCACCCTGATGAATGGTGTTGGCCTTGTTGTCGTACCACTTCTCAAACAGCATCTTCTCCTCGTATGGGCCGAACACGTTCTTCGAACGGAACACGGCCTGACCGCTGGGCCAACCGCCGTATGTGGCGTAGATGTAGTAATAGTCGCCCTTCTTGTAGAAGTGGCAGCCTTCCAGGCCATCCTTGTCGGAAATGACCTTCTTCTCCTGCTTGAAGTTGAACTTCTCGTCAAGTTCGCAGACAGAGATATTGCCAATGCCCTGGGCCACGTAGACCTTGCCATTGTCGAAGAGCATGCCCGGGTCGTAGTAGCTGCGAGACAGCTTCTTCACCTCCCAGTGGCCCTCGGGGTTGGTGGCGGTGAGCAACCAGCCCTGCAACTGCCAGCCGTCGACGGGACGCTTCTCGTTGATGAGGATATGGAACTTGCCGTTATGATACTTCATGGAGCAGGCCCACATGCCCGAACCGTAGGCGTTCTTGTTGCTGATGAGGTTATAGCCGCTGTCGGAGCTGGTCTGCACCAACGGATGAGCGCAATACTCCCAGTTCACCAGGTCCTGCGACTTCAGGATGGTGGCTCCGGGGAAGTGGTGCATGGTCGTAGACACCATGTAGTAGGTATCGCCCACACGGATGACGTCGGGGTCGGGGAAGTCGGCTCGCACAATGGGGTTCTGGAACTTCGTTCCGAAACTGCTCACAGGCACGCTCTTGAAGTCGGCCTTAGGATAGTTCTTCTCGTAGTACTCGGCATACCAGTCCATGCAGGCCTTGCCGCAGGCTTCCTCTAAGCCATCGAAGGCAGGCACCACCTTCTTGTCCTTGAGCAGCACGTCAATGTCGATGAGGCAAGCCGTTCCGGAGAGCGTCATCGAAATGTTGCCATAGTAGTCGTGGACAGCCTTGAAGACGGCACCCCACATAGACGTGCGGCCCGTGGCCCACGTGCCGTAGTTGGACTCGACCCATTCGCCGTGTTCATTGTAATGACCAGAGCCGGGCTTCTTCGGGCTCCAGTCCACCTCAGTGATGATGATGGGGTTCGTATCGACCACAGGCACCTGCTCACGAAACTTGCTAATCTTGTTCTTCTTGGCCTGCTCCAGGTTGGCAGCCGTCAGATTCTTGTCCGCGCAGCCATACCAGCCGTCGTAGTCGTGAACGGCATAGCCAATGTTGTAGCCCGTGATGGGATAGGTCTTATAGTCGGCATAGTTGGACTGCCAGCCCGTGCCGGGCACCCAGATTACGCCGGTGAAGCCATTGGCACGAATCATGTCAACGATAGGCTGGAAGTAGTCGTGCATCGCCTTCTTGTCGTCGACACCCTGAGAGTTCTTGATGCTGACCGGCTCATTGGCCAGCTCAATGCTGATCTGTCCGGAGTACTTGCGTATGGAGTCGTTCTGGGTGACGAGGTCCCACACCTGCATGAGATACTGCTGGTAGTAGTCGCTCACCCTCAGCTGGCCAGGGCACACGCCCGGCGGGCGCACCACCACATACATGCCATGCTTCATGGCCTTCATCATGATGGGCACATAGACCGACTTCATGAAAGTGGTCAGACGTGTTGGGTTGAAATGGCGGATGTTGGCCTCTTGTGTCCATTCTTCCGACTGGTTCACGGCCACCGGATAGTTGTAGGCGTTGTCATTGGTCCACGCCGGATCGAGATGCAGACGAAACACGTTGCATTTGGCCTCCTCCAGGCCGACAAACAATTTCTCGAAATAAGCCACACACTTGGTGGCACCATTGGCATCGTAGCCCACGCCTGTAGACCAGTCACCCCAGCGACCACCATTGAAGTAAATGCTCGGAGTGTCCATCACGCCATGAAGCACCACATGGTTGCCATGGGTGTCGACCAGCCATTTGCCTTCAACATGCAGCGAGGGCAGCGGCTTCACGCCTTGTGCCCATGCGCCCAGCAGACCGAAGAAGGCAAGGAACAAAAACACTTGAATTCTTTTCATCATTTGCATTTTTAGTTATTAATTACATATTTTGGCGCAAAAGTACAAAAAAAAAGCGAAACAAAGAAATAAAACGCGTTTCTTTCCTTTACAAATATGTTGCTAAGCCCTGTTTTTCCCCTTTTTATAAAACTATTGCATGGAATCATTGCTTCTATTGAAAAAAGTTCGTACTTTTGCCCACAAATAACAGAAAGAAGCAATAGCAATGAAAAGGAACGAAATGATTGTCAAGGGACGGAGAGGCTGCATAGCCTGCCTGTTACTCACGGCAGTGGCAGTTGGTGGCTGCACATCCGATGCCACTGATAGCGGGAACCAGACGGGAACCTACGATCCCACCAGAGGGATTTTTGTCGTTGACAACGACACAACGGCCTACGACAGTAATGACTTCAGCACAGACCTGACCGACACGGAGAAGAAAATCGGCAACGACATGAACGAATATGCCGTTGGAATGCTCATGGACTATAGTTCGGCCGGCAGTTCACGCGAAAACACGCTGCTGTCGCCCATGAGTGCTTCGCTGCTCTATGCCATGATGGCCAACTTCACCAGTGGGGCGAACACTGACTATGAACCAAACAACCAATACAAGAAGAACCTGGGACTGGACAGCTACAAGATGAGCGATGTGAACTCATACAGCCGGAAGATTGCCAACCGGGACAAAAAGGCAGGCGAGGAAGGCTGCAACATCAGCAACAGTGTCTTTATCAGTCAGAAGAAGCCCGTCTACAGCTCGTTCTTATCCATGGCCAATTCCTATGGCGTGAAGGTACAAGGCACGGACTTCGAAAGTCCGCAGGCCAGTGACCACATCAGCGGTTCGCTGGACAACGACAGCCAGGAGAAGCCCACCGACGGTCATACCGACAATCTGTCGCTGACAAAGGACATGGAATCGGTTGTCACCACATCGATGAGTCTGAGCAAGAGATGGGCCATGAGCATGGGGGTTGACTCGACTTCGGCCATCTTGTTCACCAATGCCGACGGAAGCACCACACCCTGCACCGTGCTCTACAACCGAGGCAAGATGAACTATGCCCACTTCGACTACTTCGACTTGCTGGAACTGGGCTATGACGATGGCGACTACGCCATGTACGTGGTACTGCCCCACTCTGCTGCCCTGTTGCCACAAAGCCTGGCCTACATCCAGGGACGCGGACTGGCCAACTGCATCGATGCCTTAGGCTTAAAGCAGATTGACCTGAAGCTGCCACGTTTCAGCTACAGCACCACCACGGGCCTGAACAAAGAACAGGGCACCGTCGCGCAGATGTATCAGAGCAGTCTGCCCAAGGTGTCGCCCAACGGCTTCAAGCTGGGCAACATCTATCAGGCATGCAGCATAGAACTGAGCCAGCGCGGACTCTTTGCCACGGTGAAGACTACAGGGACAGTAATAGTCATAGACAACAGCTACGCAGGAGCTACTCCGGGCAAAATAGAAGAGATGCAGTACGTGAACTTCCACGCACTGCACCCCTTCGCTGTATTTATCCGATCCAGGAAGCTATCGGTCGTACCCTACGCCTGCTGCATCATGGACTTGAGACAGACCAGGCACTGACCGATTACTTAGCATCAGCACAGATCACCAGACCGCCATTCTGCGGAATGGTCACTGCCACCTGCTGCTTCTTGTTCTGCTTCTGTGTCTTCACACTGCCCACCAGCTTGGCATCGTCGGCATAGACGGTCAGCGGGGCTGCGGCATTGAGCATGGGCAGCGACAAGGTGGTCTTCAAGGGCTTTGCATCGGCATTCACACCAACGACATACCAATTTCCTGCCGAGCGGCGGGCCATGATGACGTAGCGGCCGGGATAGCCGTCGATGAAGCGCACCTCGTCCCACGTGGTGGGCACCTGACGCATGAAGTCGATGGCCCATGACGGAGCATCGTCCAGGTTGTTGGGAGCCATGGCGAAGTGCTGCACACTGCTCTGGAAGAGCACGGCAGTGGCCAAGGCATAGACATCGCTGGTTACACGGTGCGTGCCGTGCTGATTGTCGGCACTGTAATACTTATTGAGCGTGGAACCACCGAAGTCCATCGAGCCCACGGTGTTGCGCACGAAAGGATGGATGCAGGCGTTGCGAGCCTCGGCATCGCAGGCACCCTGACCGAAATGCAGGTTCTCGCTGGCAAGCACAGCCTCGCTGGCCACATAGTTGGGATACATGCGCTCCCAGCCGCGGGGCAGCGTACAACCATGGAAGATGACCTGCAAACCGAAGTCGTTGGCATCGGTCAGAATGTCTTCGTAAAGCTGCATCATGGGCTGCTTGTCGCCACCGAAGAAGTCAACCTTGATGCCCAGGATGCCCGTCTGCTGCATCCAGGCCATCTCCTGGCGGCGCACTGCCGAGCGGTTCATCTTGTTGAGCGGCGACTGGGGAGCGTCGTTCCATGTGCCGTTGGAGTTGTACCACAGGAAGATACCCACGCCCTTCGACTTTCCATAGCGGGCCAGCTCGGCCATGCGCTCATAGCCTATCTGCACATCCCACAAGGCATCGATAAGCACAGAACGGTAGCCCAGGGCTGCGGCAAAGTCAATGTAGCGGCGCTGCTCATCGAAGTTGCAGCTGGGATCCATCTTGATAATCCACGACCAGGTGCCCTTTCCGTAGGTGTAGTCGCGCTTGGCGGCATACTTGGGCTTGACCAAGTCCCAGGGAACGGTGGTCTCGACAACGTTCTGCAGCGACGTGCCCAGCGTTATGGTGCGCCAGGGAGTCTGGCAGGGCAGGCTCACGGCAGCCGTGGTGCTGCCCACGCCATTCATCTCGCCCTGCTGGGGGAAGCCCACTCGATACTTGCCGCCACCCTCATTCAGCAGCCGACAGCCCACATAGCCGCCATCAGTGCCCGTCTCGCTGATGAGCACCCAGCCCTTGTCGCCGTTGCGGAACAGGCAGGGGAAGGTGTAGCCCTCACCCCATCCGTTCTTTCCCGTGGCATCGTCGAGCGTGTACGACGTCTCGTAGCTGGGCGAGGTGCGGGCAAAACCGCCCATGGGCTTGGATTGCGGACAAAGGAATGTGGTGGTGCCGTCGGGAAGGACGAAGCTGCTGGCCTCGCGCTCAACGACGGCTACAAGCGGAGCCTTCGGGGCAAGAAGGCGATAACAGAAGGCTACGTCGCGGTTGGAAACGCGGAAAACGACATCGACGGCAGCACGTCCCTTCTGCTTGAACTGGCAAACGGCCTCGGTAGCCTCATAGGCCACATGGCCTTGTTTGATGGTTGCAAGCGAGTAATCGTCAGATACACGCTCAATGTTGCACGAAGCCAACTGCATGTCTGCCGTAAAATCGGCATAGTTCAACTTCAAGCCTAACGGCGAACGATCGACAAAGACCGTTCCGTCAAGGCTCACCTGATAGGTTGGCACACCGTCAGCATCTTCAACCGTAACGGAAATCCTACCGTCGGGACTGTTAAAACTCTTTTGCATGGCATTGGCCGTACACAGACCGCCTGTGAGAAGCAAGCAGGCGGCTAAAAGGATACTCTTTTTCATATAAGGAAGACTATAATTAGTTATTCTTTCTCAACGTTTCTTTTTTCCCAACGCGTCCCTTTTTCGGCATCAACGCGTCTCTTTCGTTCTCAACGCAGGCAGGAGGGTCCCACATAGGTGGACTTCAATCCTCCCCAATCAACAATGATGCGCTGCACCATCTGCCCCGCATCGACCGCAGCGACACGGATGGTATGCATAGGCAACTGCCTGTCAACGGCAAAGCGCATCTTGCAGACAGCACCATTGCGCATGACTTGGTCTTTCCATGTTCGTGAATATTCGGCAAAGCGATTGTCAAATGTCTGTGGCTTGCCACCGTCGACACGAATCATGACAGCATTGCCCTTTCCCTGATAGAGCGGCCAGAAAGGCACGGTGTAGAGGGTTAGCTCTATGCTGTCTCGTCCTACGGCCGGAATCGTGTAGCTGATGAAAGGCGGCTCGGACGAGGCGACTGCCGTGGGATGGCCCAGCTGGACCACCTGACCGTCATAGCCAAGTCCCGCAACAAGGCTCACGTCGGAGCTCTTGCTGTCGTAATCGCGCAGGTCTACGACATAGCAGTCCCGCAGCGACTCGCCACGCGGCGTAAGACAGCATGGTGTCTCGCCAGCATCTGGGGTATAGACCACGTCGGGCTTCTTGTGGTATAGGGCACACCAGCCTGTGGGCAGGGCCATCATGCCCCGCCACTTGCCACCAAGTAACTCGTTGTAGCGGCGGTTCAGGGCATTGATGCTGTCGTATGCCTGCTCCATCTGCCGTGCAGCCCAGTTGGCCTCGGCCAGGCGTCCTGCTGCTACCAGTTCCTGATTGAGCTGCGCCATGAGGAACTTGCGGTTCATCTGGTAGGCAGCCTGCATGGGGAACTGCACCATTTCGAAGAACGACGGGTCATCGCTCACCTGTCCGGCAAGCCATGACAAACGCTCGTAGTCGGCCAAACGCTGTTGGGCATCATCATAGTTCTGAAACGAGAACTCCGTGGGCTTCAGGCCAGTATGAGCCTCATCGTCCCACTCGTATTCCCATCCCATGAACTCGGGCTTGCGGCTCCATGCCAGCCGGTAGTAGTCGTCGAGCATGGACTGGAACGTGGCTCGATGATGCTCGCCGAAGAGGGAGGCCAACATGGCTGCCTGATGGCGACGGGCATGCTCGAAACTGAAGGCTTCGATGTCCCATGCCATGTCCATAAAAGTCTGAATGCCCAGTTCCATGGGTTTGATATCGCCTACGTTCAGCAGCCAGTAGCGGTCGGCGCCCGTGTCGTAAGCCTTGCGCAGTTCCTCATACATAAGTACCGGCGGCGTGGTGTTCAGCCACAGATAGTCATGGGGTGCGCCCAGATAGGACAAGTGATAGTACACGCCAGCCCTGCCCGCACGACGCCGTTCTGCAGGATTGGAAACGCGCTTCAGATAGCCATAGTTGTCGTCGACCCACACCAGAGTAATGTCGTCGGGCACCTGCAAGCCGTTCTCGTAGATGTCCATGGTCTCTTTGTAAGGCACGAAAATCTGCGGTATGGAAGCCACGCCCTTCGAGGCGACGGGTGTGTAGGCACGATGCTTCACCAGCAAGCGGCGCTGGTCTTGGATGACGGTGTCAATGAGCGGCACGCGCTCCTGCATGGGCAGATTGCCTCGCAGACCGGCATCGTGCAGTCCGCGCATGGCTACGGTATAGATGTTCTCGTATTGCGATGCTTCTGAGAGGCGGTCGTCCCACTTCTTGAGGATGGTCTGGCGGTTGGTTTTGTAGTTCCAGTCGCCGTCGCGCTCCTGATCCCATTCGCTTGTTGCGGCATTGTTCAACAGCAGCGGCTCACAATGGCTGGTGGTGATGACGATGCCGAACGAGTCGGCTACGGCCTTGCTCTCCTTATGACTATAGAACGCGCCAGTACAGGTATGCATGGCTGGAGCAAGCATGTTGGCCCGCAAGCGGAGCAACAACTCGCATACCCTGGCATAGGTGCGCGGGCCAATGTCGCCCAACTGCTTCTCGTAGTTGGTGGATGACCAGGGCTTCAGTCCCCAGTCCTCGTCGTTGATGAAGATGCCACGATACTTTACTGAAGGCGACGAAACAACCATGCGCCCGCCGTCGTAGCTGAGCTGGTCACGATGCTTGACGGGCACGTCGGCCCACCAGTACCATGGAGAGACGCCAATGATGCGAGAAATCTCGTAGATGCCATAGATGGTACCACGCTTGTCACTGCCAGCGACAACCAGATTGCCGTCGACTACGTCAATAACGAACGCCTCCCACTGACCGCGCACCTCTCCAACATCCAAGCGGTGTTCCTTCACCAGCTGGTCAATCAGTCGGCTACGCCCAATCGTTCCTGCCACGATGCACCCATTGGCGGGCAACTGCCGGAGCGAACGACCGAACGCCACATCGGCTGCCATGCCCGTCACCTTGCGCACATCGTCGCCCAGGTCTCGCGCAGCCCTTACCACACTGCCCCAGTCTTTCTCATCGACCACGACCGGAGCCGTCTTTCCCTTCCCTGCTATGCAGAATCCCTGTGCCACCGACACAGTCACCACACACACCGCAAGAAAGGCGGTTATCAGTCTCTTCTTCATGAGTCAATCTGCGGATTGTCGTGCAACATGCTTATTTCATCTCCCACCAGTCGAAGTTGAAGAGCTTCGGACCCTTACGCCCCCTGAAGACGAGGTAGAGGTCGGCAGTATCCGGAAGGTTCTGCGTGGACGCTGGCTGCAAGTTAGCCGTCAGTGTCTGCCAGCACTCCCAGCCGCCTGTTGCAGGCACGTCTAAACGCCCAAGCAGTGGTCCGCCGATGCTGTCGGTATGGATTTCAATGCTGCCACCGCGCAGTCCGCTGGCCACACGGGCCGTAAAGGTTTTAGGTGCCTGCTTGCCCAGCGTGACGCTCTGAAGCTTGATGTAGTCACCGTTGTGGATGTCGGTCACATAAACGCCAACGATATCGTTCTGTTCCGTCTTCACGCCTTTCGAGAAAGCCATGGTCTCTGCCTCTACACGGCGCAAGGGATTGAACGCTGCCACGGGCTTCACGCCCTCGTCGGTTGGCAGGATGGTGGGGAAGCTTCCGTCAGCATTGTAGGTGAATTCCTCAATAGCCACGCTGCGACCGAAGCCACCGCCCTTCGGCAACTTGCCTGTATGATAGAAGAAATAGGAATGGCCCTTATAGTCGGCCACGCCACAGTGATTGGTAAAGGAATTGGTGGAAGAGAGCGGCATGATCTCGCCGGCGTATGTCCAGGGGCCGGTGGGCGATGGAGCGGTGCTGTAGCTGATATGCTCGGGCACGCCGCCTGCAGCATAAAGCAGATAGTACTGGCCCACGGCCTTCTTGGCCTTCTTGCCTTTCTTGTTGACAGGATACACGTTGCGCTTCATGATCCAAGGACCTTCCACATAGCTGTCTTTATACTGCTTGCCTTTTTCCCGCTTGCTCATGATGGGGCCCCCGAAGGCCTCCTCGGTCATGTCGAGTCGTCCCAACTCGCCGGTATAGGAAATCATGTCAGGGTTTAGTTTCAGATAGTAGCACTGCGGATTTCCCCACAGGAGCCATGCCTGTCCGTCATCGTCGATAAAGACGGTGGGATCGATGTGGTCCCAAGATCCGTTCTCAAAGAGCGGTTTGCCAATGGCGTCGCGGAAAGGGCCCGTTGGCGAGTCGGCTACGGCCACACCGATGGCCATACCACCGGAAATCTTGGAGTGGGCGCAGATGTACCAATAGAAACGGCCATTGCGCTCAATGGTCTGTCCGGCCCAGGCACGGTCGTCGGCCCACGAGAAGGACTCCAGGGCCAGTGGCGAGCCATGGTCGGTCCAGTTCACCATGTCCTGACTGCTATAAACACGCCATTCCTGCATCCAGAAGAAATCGGCATCATCCTCGTCATGTCCCGTATAAAGATACATTGTGCCATCGTGCACCATCGGAGCAGGATCAGACGTAAACCAAGTCTGCACCACCGGGTTCTGCGCCCCAGCTGTCGTTGCCGCCATCAGAAGGGCAGCCGCAATAGTCTTTTTCATCATTTTTTAGTTATTGTTTAATTTCCGAGGCAAAATTACGAAAAAAACAAAGAATCGGCAGCATTTTTATGTTGCACATGCTTTGGAAAATGTTTCAGGCCAAACGCGCCAACCGCCCAAAACAAAGCTACCCATGCAGAAATGATACGTGCAGAAAAGCAGATGCGATAAATTGGCAAGCATGGTTCAAGAATAATTCGTAATTTTGCGCCAAAATAACTTACAAAACCAAACTTTTCACCCATGAAACGATTTAAGACCATTAAGAAATTGCTGGCAGCCGCCATGCTGATGGCTACTGCCAACCTGTCGGCTGCACCCGACGAGAACTTCTACATCTTCCTTTGTTTCGGACAGTCGAACATGGAAGGGGCCGCCAAGCCAGAAGCTCAGGACCTGGTGAGTCCCGGACCCAGGTTCCTGCTCATGCCCGCTGTCGACGACCCTTCACGTGGCAGGAAGATGGGCGAATGGTGCGAAGCCTTTCCGCCACTGTGCCGTCCCAACAACGGACTGACCCCTGCCGACTGGTTCGGCCGCACGCTCATCACATCTCTTCCCGAGAACATCAAGGTGGGTGTCATTCACGTGGCCATTGGCGGCATCAAGATCCAAGGCTTCCTGCCCGACAGCATTGCCAGCTACGTAAAGACGGCGCCGAGCTGGATGAAAGGCATGCTCGAGGCCTACAACAACAACCCCTACGAGCGTCTCATCACGCTGGCCAAGAAGGCACAGAAGGACGGTGTCATCAAGGGCGTGCTGATGCATCAGGGCGAGTCGAACACCGGCGATCCCCTTTGGGCCGGCATGGTGCAGAGGGTTTACGACCGCATGCTTGGCGATCTGAAGCTGAAGCCCGAGGAAGTGCCCCTCTATGTCGGTGAAGTCGTACAGGCAGGAGGCCAGGGCGTATGCTTCAGCTGCAACAAGCAGATCCGCGATTTGCCCAAGACCATCCACACCTGCCAGGTTATTTCGTCGGATGACTGCACGAACGGCCCCGACCGCCTGCACTTCGACGCTGCCGGCTATCGCGAACTAGGTTGCCGCTATGGCGAAGCCGTGGCCCGCTTCTTAGGCTACGAGCCCAAGCGCCCCCACATTGACATGCCCAAGAAGATTGAAGTGCCTGCCGATGCCTTCATTGCCGAGACCACGGTGCCTGGCAATGAGTTCCCCAAGGTGGACAAGAAAGGCCGCGCCTACTTCCGCATTCAGGCTCCCGAGGCCCGTAAGGTGGTCGTAGACATTTGCAGCAAGAAATACGACATGCAACCCGACGGCAAGGGCGGCTTCATGGCTGTCACCGATCCGCTGCCCGTGGGCTTCCACTATTACTTCATGAATATAGGAGGAGTGAACTTCATCGACCCGGCTACCGAGACCTTCTTCGGCTGCAACCGCGAGGCTGGCGGCATCGAAATCCCCGAGGGCAGCGAGGGCGACTACTACCGTCCGCAGCAGGGTGTTCCCGCCGGTCAAGTGCGCTCCATCTTCTATTACAGCAACGAGCAGAAAGCATGGCGCCACGCCATGGTCTACACCCCCGCCGAATACGAACTGAAGCAGAACGCCAAGAAACGCTACCCCGTGCTCTACCTGCAGCATGGCATGGGCGAGGACGAGACCGGCTGGTCCAAGCAGGGCCACATGCAGCACATCATGGACAATGCCATCGCCAAGGGCGAGGCCGTTCCCATGATTGTAGTCATGGAGAGTGGCGACATCAAGGCTCCCTTCAACTTTGCCGGAGGCGGCTCCAACCAGCAGGGACGCTCGCAGTATGGTGCCTCTTTCTATCCGGTGCTGCTCAACGACCTCATCCCCTACATTGACCAGAACTACCGCACGAAGAGCGACCGCGAGAACCGCGCCATGGCCGGTCTGTCGTGGGGAGGCCACCAGACGTTCGACGTCGTGCTCACCAACCTCGACAAATTCGCGTGGATGGGCACCTTCAGCGGCGCCATCTTCGGCCTCGACGTCCAGAAGGCATACGATGGCGTGTTCACCAATGCCGACGAATTCAACAAGAAGATTCACTACCTGTATATGAACTGGGGCTCGGACGACTTCATCAAGAGCGGCGACATCGTGAAGAGCCTGCGCGAGATGGGCATCAAGGTCGATTCCAACGAGTCGAAAGGCACGGGCCACGAATGGCTCACCTGGCGTCGCGGCCTGCATGAGTTCATTCCCCATCTGTTCAAGCGTTAATTGCAACCATCAATAATATTCATACCACATTCTAAACAAATGATGAAAAAACTATTACTCGGACTGTTGTTGCTCGCAGCGGGCAGCACGTCCACATTCGCCCAGTGGGGGCAGCGCCCTGACCCCCGTGCCAACGTGGGCCTGAAGGATGCCTATAAGGACTACTTCACCATTGGCGTGGCCCTGAACCAGCGCAACGTGAGCGACGAAGCCCAGATTGCCCTTGTCAAGAAAGAGTTCAACAGCGTCACTGCCGAGAACGACATGAAGCCCGGCGAGATACACCCCAAGGAGGGTGTGTGGAACTTTGAGAAGGCCGACCGGATTGCCAACTTCTGCCGCGAGAACGGCATCAAGCTGCGCGGTCACTGTCTGTGCTGGCACTCGCAGTTCTGCGACTGGATGTTCACCGACAAGAAGGGAAAGCCCGTGAAGAAGGAAGTGTTCTACGAGCGTCTGCGCGACCACATCCACACCGTGGTCAACCGCTACAAGGACATTGTCTATTGCTGGGACGTGGTCAACGAGGCCATGGCCGATGACGGCCGTGGCTGGCCGGGCCGTGAGCAAAGCCCCTATCGCCAGTCTACCGCCTTCAAGCTCTGCGGCGACGAGTTCATTGCCAAGGCCTTCCAGTTTGCCCGTGAGGCCGACCCCGACGTGCTGCTGTTCTACAACGACTACAGCTGCGTGGACAAAGGCAAGCGCGAGCGTATATATAATATGGTGAAGAAGATGAAGGACGCAGGCGTGCCCATCGACGGCATCGGTATGCAGGGCCACTACAACATCTACTTCCCCGACGAGGACCAGCTCGACCAGACCATCGCCAAGTTCAAGGAACTGGTGAAGCACATCCACATCACCGAGCTCGACCTGCGCATGAACAACGAGAGCGGCGGCCAGCTCATGTTCTCGCGTGGCGAGGCCAAGCCCATGGCCGGCTACATGAACACCTTGCAGACCGACCAATATGCCCGCCTGTTCCGCGTGTTCCGCAAGCACAAGGACGTCATTGACAACGTCACCTTCTGGAACCTTGGCGACCGCGACTCCTGGCTCGGAGTGAACAACCACCCGCTGCCCTTCGACGAGCAGTACAAGCCCAAGCAGTGCTATCGCGCCATCCGCGACTTCGACGCTGCCCTCGATGCCCGTCAGCCCAAAGAGGACTTTGTGCCCAACCCCATGAACCAGCCCGGACAGCAGTATCCGCAGGTGAACAGCGAGGGCTATGCCCGCTTCCGCGTGGAGGCTCCCGATGCCAAGTCGGTCATTGTCAGCCTTGGACTCGGCGGCCGCGGCGGCACCGTGCTGCGTAAGGACAAGGACGGTGTGTGGACAGGCACGACCGAGGGTCCGATGGATCCCGGCTTCCACTACTACCACCTGACCATCGACGGCGGAACCTTCAACGATCCCGGCACCCACAACTACTTCGGTTCCTGCCGCTGGGAGAGCGGTATCGAGATTCCCGCTCCCGACCAGGACTTCTACCAGAACCGCATGGACGTTCCTCACGGCAACCTGCAGCAGGTGCTGTTCCCCTCGAAGAGCACAGGCCTGGTGAAGACCGCCTGGGTCTACACGCCTCCCACATACGGCAAGCTGGTGAACGGCAAGCAGGAGCGCTTCCCCGTGCTCTACCTGCAGCACGGCTGGGGCGAGAACGAGACCAGCTGGCCGCGTCAGGGCTATGCCGGTATCATCATGGACAACCTGATTGCCGAAGGCAAGGTGAAGCCCTTCATCATCGTGATGACCTACGGCATGACCAACGACGTGAAGTTCGGCGGCATTGGCCAATTCACCGCCAAGGAGTTTGAGACCGTGCTCGTTGACGAGCTGGTGCCTTACATCGACAAGAACTTCCTGACCAAGGCCAACAAGTGGAGCCGCGCCATGGCAGGCCTGTCCATGGGTGGCATCGAGACCAAGCTCATCACCCTGCGCCGTCCTGAGACCTTCGGCTACTACGGTCTGCTCAGCGGCGGGCAGTATGCTCCTGAGGACATCAAGGACCCGAAGCAGGTGAAACTGATTTTCGAGAGCTGCGGTTCGAAAGAGAATCCCGAAGGCATCAACAAGAGCGTCGAAGCACTGAAGGGCGCCGGCCTGAACGCCGTGGGCTTCATCAGCGAGGGCACCGCCCACGAGTTCCTGACCTGGCGTCGCAGTCTGAGAGAGATGGCACCGCTGCTGTTCAAGTAGCCTGTAGCCTGCTCTTGCGACAAACGCCCACCAAACAAACGTATCATAAACAATGAAGAAACTATTTTCATCCCTTCTGTTCCTTGCCGCCGGTGCTGTGGCAAGCGCACAGAACCCCTATCTGCCGCTGTGGGAGCACCTGCCCGACGGCGAGCCCCGTGTGTTCGAAGACCCCGACCAGCCTGGTAAGCTGCGTGCCTACATCATCGGTTCGCACGACGTGACCTACACGGCCTATTGCGGCCCCGACATCCGCATGTGGTCGGCTCCCATCGACGATCTGTCTCAGTGGCGCGACGAAGGCCCCATCTTCTCGTGGTTTGCTAACGGCCAGTGGGACACGATGTTTGCCCCCGACCTGGTGGAGACCGTAGACCGACAGACCGGCAAGAAGACCTACTGGCTCTATCCCCACTCGCGCGGGTGGCGTCGTATACCCATGGTGTGCAAAGGCGACCGACCCAATGGCCCCTTCACGCCTGTGAACCTGACCGAAGACGGCACCCAGTGCCTGCCAGGCTCACTCATCGACTTCGACCCGTCGGTCTATATCGAGAACATCACCGACAAGAAGGACAAAGACTACGACAAGGGCTTCCGTGCCTACGTGTTCTACGGCTTCCAGCACAGCACGGCCTGCGAGCTCGACCAGAACACGATGTACAGCCAACGTCCGGGAACTCAGCTCATAGACCCGTTCATCCCTGCCAGCAGCCGCGACGGCAAACTGCTCGACAAGGAGGGGTCGGAGTATAAGGCCCTCTACAAGGGACAGAACCCGCTCGATTTCAATTTCTTCGAGGCCAGCAGCATCCGCAAAGTAGGCAACAAGTACGTCATGGTGTTCAGCGGTTACAGCGGACAGGAGTACGGCCTTGGTGCCACCAACTCGGCCCTGCGCTATGCCTTCGGCGACTCGCCCCTCGGCCCGTGGCGCTCGGGCGGCGTGCTGGTCGACTCGCGCGGCGTGGTGCTCAACGAGGACGGCTCGAAGCTCATCACCACCAATGCCGCCCACAACACCCACGGCTCGCTGCAGGAAATCAACGGCCAGTGGTATGTGTTCTACCACCGCCCGCCGCGCGGCTTCGGCAATGCCCGACAGGCCATGGTGGCTCCGGTGAAGATCACCTGGGACAAGAAGCCCGTAGCCAAGGGCGGCAAGGTGACCATCACGGGCTACGACCCCTACGTGAAGGATAACGTTTGGACGGCCAAGGCCGCCGACGGCAACCACTACACGGGTGCCGAGGTGACCAGCGAGGGCTTCCAGATCTTCGGCCTGCCCCCCTACGCCTACTACTCCGCCGGCATTGCCTGTTTCATGTACGGCCCGAACAGCAACAACTGGATGCAGGACAACCACGACGTGTGGAACAACTCGATGGACCTGGCCGGCATACAGAACGGCGGCATCGTGGGCTTCAAGTACTTCGGCTTCGGCGGTCTGGCTCAGGCCACCAAGGGCTGCAAGGCCTTCGAGGGAACGAAGCAAGGCGATGACACGAACATCTACCTAAACCTGACGCACGGTAAGCATGGCGCTTTCAACATCCATGTGCGTCTTGATGACCCGTGGAAGGGACAGGAAATTGCCAACATCTTTGTGCCTGAAAATGACCAGAGGAATTCTGCCATATTCGGAGCAAAGGTTCCTGCCGTTGAAGGACTAACGGGTAAGCACGCCATCTATCTCGTGGCCGAAGGCCCTGAGGTACAGCAGCCCGAGCAGCCGCAACGTGGCCCATGGGGACAGCGTCCACAGCAGCCGCAGCGTCCGCAGGGACTGTTCGACCTCCACGGCATCGGTTTCTCGAAGGGCGCAGGCCTCTCTGCTCCCGTTGTGCCGCAGGTAACCATTACTGCCGACGGACAGAAGCTCAGCATCCCCGCCACGCCCGTCCGCAGCACCAACCAGAACGGACTGATGGACGCCACCACCTATCAGACCTACGCCCCGCTCAAGGCCAACTCGAAGATCGAGGCCAAGGCCGACAAGGCCGGTGTAACCTTCGAGGTAAGCCCCGTCAGTGCCGGCCGCGCCACGGTGAAGGCCACCTATCAGGGCAAGACAAAGACCTTCCTGATCAACTGATCGACGTTTGTGCAACAACAGCACAAAGGTATCTTTTCGGGCGGAATCTACGTGTTTTAGATAGATTTCGCCCGAATCTTTAATCTAAAAGAAAAAGGGCAGCGACGAACGGCTATTTCTCGTTCGTCGCTGCCCACATTATTTATATATAAAACTTCTATAAGCTATTGACGGTCTCAGCAGCGAGACCTGTGGCCTCAGCAATCTGCTCAACAGTCATCACATTCATCGACTTCAGTTTGCGGGCAGTATCAAGTTTTCCCTGCTCAATTCCCTGGGCCATTCCCTGCTCAATTCCCTGGGCCATTCCCTGAGCCATTCCCTGAGCCATTCCCTGAGCAAGTCCTTGCTTGAAGCCGTGGCGGATGGCTCCGCGCTCATTGTATACAGCATCCCAGTAATACTCGTAGGCCCTCAACTCCTCTTCATTGTAGGCCGACTTCTCCAGAATCTTCAGCGCCTTGCTGGTCTCGGGATTCTCCAACAGCTCGGCGGGAATCTCCACGGTGTCGCGGTCTATCTCAGTCAGGAAGCGGAGCCATAGCACGGCCATCTTGCGTTCCTTGATGGTCTGTGGCTTAAACTTCGGCAGTTCCACGAACACAAAGCGCAGGCCCTCGATAATGCGGTCGCTATGCTCCATATTGACGATGGCATAGTCGTGGTAGAACTCATCGGGACCGGCATCGAAGCCCACGTCATTGATAAGGTTCAAGGAATATACAGGCTGTAGCAGCGAGTAGTCTTCGCTCGTTCCGAGCTGTTTCACCACGGCCTTTGAGGCATTGAGTATGACACGCTGCTGGAACTCGTTGTTCCAATTCATCTGCATCTCCACTATGAAGTGTCGGCCGCCAGTCTCACGACAGCGCACGTCGACCACACTATTCTTTTTACCCGGATTCTCGGGCACCATTTCGGGTGTAAGGTATTCCACATGCTCTATCCTTTTTCCCTCGTCAAGGGGCAGCAGGGCGTTGAGCAGACTCATCACCAGGTCCTCATGCTCGCCAAACACCTTCTTGAAGGTAAGGTCGGCCTTCGGGTTCAGGTATTTTCCTTTCATCTCTTCCATCACGCTTATGCAATAATTAATGTTGCAAATGTAGCGTTTATTTCTGACATTGCCAAGTGTTTTGCAAGTTTTCTTTCCACAGACATGCAAGTCGCCTTTACTTGTTTATTAGCAAATCAACTTCTTCAATAAAACGTTGAGCCTTAGGATAAAGTTCATCAACCTCTTCAAGGGTGGAATACGCAAAATCATCGTAGTCACCACTTTGCCTGCTGTCGAAAAGATTTGCGAATGCCCGTCCACTCTCCTTAGTAATAAGACCTTTTGAAACGAAATGTAATCCCAACATCGTCTTTACACCAGCATGTGTGCCAGCAGAAATATGATGTTTGGTCAATAATGCCACAGCAGCATAATAGCATGCATAGTAAAGGCGGTTGACAGCAGTATTGAAGTATCCACGATCCCGGAGATACGGAATTTCGCCCAGCGTCTCATGAGCACGTTCTATGCGATAGCGTGACAAGGCATCATAGTTCTCATCGGAAAGACCTGTATTCATAATGTAATGCCCTCTTTGTTTACGTTATACTGGAATGGGGTCATAAACGGACGATTCTCCCATTGTTTGCGAGGCATAATAAGCATGCTTATGATGATGCCCGTGTCAAGCTCTATATCATAGAAAGGTGCAATGATGCGATCTTTGTCGGCATAGGTCAATTTGTCGGTGTCCACTAACAACAACAAGTCAATGTCGGAGTCTGGACGTGCATCACCCCGCGCCTCGGACCCATAAAGTATGGTCTTCACGCGAGGATGCATCTTATGTGCTTCACGCCGAATCCGTTCTACAACATCTGTCCGTTTCATCATTTGCATCATTAATTGGTTGCAAAGTTAACTCTTTTCAGCGAAACGGCCAAAATAATCAATGATTTTCTTTCCTTTCCTCGACATGGGACTAAAGCGTGTAGAGACTGAAGCGCGAGCGTATGCGCCAGATACGCAACAAGGCCCTGCGCAAGATGCGCAAGGCCTACAAGGCTCGGCTCGCTGCCGAATGAAATCAGATTAGAACCATCCCCTGATGTCCTAATGACAGGTATCTCTTACCTTTTCCTGCAATCAAGTACGATTACCTCTGTCATAGGCATCGCCAAGTAATTGGGAAAGGATGCACTTCAGTTCGAACGCACGGGGCGAACCGACTTACCGCCGTAACGCCAATCGTAGCTTATACGCACGCCTGCCCCATGCGGATAATTATAGATTAACCACGCGTAACGCGTATTGCTCTCATATAATGCCGACGACCAGTATTGGCAGCCCCCACCCGTCGGATTACTGGAGTTGCAAGCAGCGGGGAGAAAGATAGAGCCACCATTAGGCCCTGTAAATTTCGTGCCTCTAACATTGTTCTGGGTCGTCCACTCAGAAGTACACTTGTTTAGCAATTCCTGGCACTGGGCCAACGAAGGCATTTTCCAGGGAGCACGCCAGTTGGTTGTCGCAACATCGTAGACGGTACCAGCGATGTCGGAACCTATTTCGACTAAAACAGAAAAGTCTAAATCATAGACTCCATCTCCATTAACGTCCCGGCCAGTGAAATATAGATATGTTAATTCATTGTACACACTCTTCGACAGTGTCTCTCCCCAGGCATAGTAGTTGCCATACTGCTCCGGAGCACTCGCTCCAACGTTGCAGCAGGCCCACTTCGTGCCACTGGGCAGGCCCAAATCTATCATGTGCGGGTGATTTGCGTCGGGGCAGGTTATATATGACGGTGGCTCTGGCATATCTCCTTTAGCTGTAAAGTCAATATATTTCACTTCAGAGGAAGGATAAGTTATTACGGTACCATCGGTCTTGTGTACGTTAATGGTTTGTGCTTCTGCGGTAATTGTGAACAACAGCGATGCAATAATAATTGAATGGAGTTTCATTTCTTCGTGAATTTGATGGATTGTTGTTGTGTCTTGATGATATAGATACCTGTAGGTAGTTGGTTAAGAGAAGTAACGAGTCGGCCCTGATTGTCGGTTGTCAGCTTTTTTAGTAGCTCTCCGCGGATAGTGTAAAGAAGCACTTCCTCATGTGCTGCAAAGCCCGTCATACTGATAATATCGCCAGAACAATGAATGTCGTAATCTGTCTTAATAGCCCTGATGGCATCAACATCCGTCGTAGACACATAGACCTTGGCAATCTCTGATGTCTGAAACTCTACATTGGTCTTATTGGTAACAATCATTACTGTTGCATTATTGTGGATGATACGCGGTAAGTCGCTCAGCAAATACTCTATTCGCTGGCCACTCATTGTCTCCACCACTGCGCATTGTTGCTCTGTCTGTGCCTTTAGATGCATACAAAAGGGCAGGCAGAACAGTAGTAGTTCTGTCATCAGAATAATCTTTCTTTGCATACGTTAGTGTTTTTAAGAATAAGAAAAGGGCGTCAACCATCCGATTGCTTATTCTCTTCAACTGGTACCGCCAAGTAACCATGTACACAAACAAGCATGAAATAGTTCACGCCCAACGGGCATGAACTTTCCAATCTACTTGCTCTCGTGTACGAATTTTGGCGGTTTCGTTGAAGAGAGAGACAAGAGCAGAAAGCTCAAGTATCTAAAAAGACTGCGGACGGGGACGACGCACAATTCCTATTAGGTTAGTAATTGAGTTAAAGTCCCCTTGGGCGGGCGGTGCCTGGCACCGCACTACGTCCCCGTTTCGTTTGTAGCTATGTCATAGTTGTAGGTGTTATAATAATGGTTCTATTTTATTCTTTTAGCGAGCTTTGACGGCTCGCGTCTCGTATCCCAAATATCTGCAACGTGTACTGTATCAGTACTTTTAGCGTAATAGTATATGAGTTTAAACCGCTTCAGAATATGGCGTGCACGATAGAGTTTCCTTCTGCCTTTCAGCAATGGTTCTGGAAAACCAATCTCAGGATATTTGCCCAAGTCATCATTAATACGCGCTACTGTAGCAGCAAAATTATTTGCTGTGGTTTCGCCGAACTCCAAGAATCCCCTGACCAAATACCTGTATAGTTCATTCTCCGCACGTTTCTGCCACTTCACTTGAGCCATAGCAGTTTTTCTTTAAAACCAGCCATCATCTCCTCAAATGACTTACCTTCACCATGGTCTATTTCCTCCTCGGCCTCGTCAATGCGTGCGTTGATTTCCTCCATAGTATATGGACATTGGGGATCTTCCAACTCTTCGAATGTTGTTACATCCGGTTCATCCGTTCGATAGATATAACGAATCAGGCAAGCCTTGTCTTCATGACTAAGACTTTGGACCTTATTGAGCAATTCGCTGTTTCTCAGTTCTTCGCTCATGCCGTATGTCAGAGCTGTTGCGGGCTCACTTGCAGTATTATTACTCATATTAAAAATTACGTTGTTATGTCATTCTTCGTTGCATAGAAGTGCTTGCTTTTGCTCTTCTATTGTGCAAAGATAGGTATTTTTGTCTAAACTACCAAAAGTATTGCGTCTTTTTCTTTTGCTATCCAGAAGCAACAGGCACATGGCCTCGTCAAACGCTGTTTCATTTTGCGGCAAAATGGGCCGCGTTTTTGCCGCAAATTACCGTTCCATTTTGCGGCATAATAGAATGCGTTTTGCCGCATAATGGCGTGCATTTTGCCGCAAAATAGAATGCGTTTTGCCGCATAATGGCGTGCATTTTGCCGCAAAATAGAATGCGTTTTGCCGCATAATGAAACGCGCTTTGCCGCAAAATGGAAAGTGAAGGCGAATTGGACTGACTTTCAGAAGGCTGAAGCAGCCCTGCGGGATAGCTGGGCGGCAACCTTCTCCGGCCGCCAGTCGGGGAAGATCTTCTTCAGGTCGAAGCGACGCACCTGCTCTTTACTGAGAATGGTCTCAACGCTGTTTTGCTCGTCGTTGAGGGTAAAGGTGACCACATTGGTGGCGGGCGTAATGTCGTCGCGGTTCAGATCCATGGTACCGTACTCATAGAACTCGCTCCTGACGGTGCGCATGCCCTGCGGGTCGAAACGCGGAGCCAGCAACCGCTCGGGCGTGGCCAGCGTGGTGCGCAGCCAGGCGCAGCGTGGCTTGGTGTGCCAACCACGGGCATAATGGAAGACCGAAAGGCCGTTGCGCACGGTGCAGCTCTCGAAGACGTAGCCCCATGGGGTAAGCGACGTGCGCGGGGCGGCAATGACACAGCTGCCGCTGCCGTCGGCGTTGCGATTCTCGGTAACGATGGTGCAGCGGTTGAAGTAGACATCGCCCGCACCACAAATGAAGTCCACGGTGCCATGAATCTCACAATCCTCGAAATAGTGCTGACACTCTTCGTTGTCGCTGTAGTAAGTGTCTTGATAGGAAAGCATGCACACGCGCTTGCAAATAGTGCGCGTGCCCCTGTCGTGCAGACAGACAGCTCGCCCGGCGGAACCGCTTTTATAATAATCGAGCGCATTCTGCAGCGTGAGGTCCTGCAGATAGAGCCCGGTGCCAAGGTTCTGCAGGGTGGCCGTCTTGCTGATGCCCTCGTTGGCCACATCGGGCTGGTTGCGAATGACGGTGCCCTCCATGCTTTGGCCCACGATACTGATGTTGTGGCCCGTGATCTGGGTGAGCACACGCTGACCCAGGTCGTAGGTGCCGTTGGGCACGATGATGAACAGCCGCTGGGATTGTTTGTCGGCATTGCGCTCGTTGGCCTGACTGATGGCCTGCAAGAGGCTGGCGGCACTACCCTTATCGACATATATGTAGCTCTCGCCACCGGCAAAGGCCAGCAGCGACACCATGAGGGCAGCAAGGAAAGTGCAGAATCGACTCGTCATAATACACATAGTTGAGACGCTGCAAAGATACGACAAATAATCCACAAATCTGTCCAGAGGTGTCATATTTTTCCAGATTGCATTATTAAAAAAAGTTAACCCCCGCACAAATTATGAGTTCCGAGGATAGGATTATGAATAAAAAGCCTTACCTTTGCAGCCGCTTACGAGCAATCGGGATGTAGCGCAGTTGGTAGCGCACTACGTTCGGGACGTAGGGGTCGGGCGTTCGAGTCGCCTCATCCCGACCTGTGAAGCGGCCACTGGACAGATGTCCGGTGGCCGCTTAGCTTTATCTATCGACAATCAGAACTGAAGAATGCAGAAGTCAGACAAATACGTCAATCTGTTGCTGGTGGCGCTCGTCACGGTGCTGCTGGCCATCTGCGTAGCTACCATCTGGCGGCAGACTCGGTTGGCAACAGTTCCACAACAATCAGAATATGGAGGAAAAGAGTAGACACCAGCCATGGCTGACCATCCGCATCGGCCGCAGCACGCTATCGTTTGCCATGCAGGCCAGTGACGGCAGCGTCATGTTCGAACCTTACGTGGTGAAGAGCGGCGTGTCGTTGGCGGCAAACTTGCGCGAGGCTTTCAAGAACAGCCAGCTGCTGCTCACAGAGACCCCGCGTGTGCGCGTCCTAATCGACAGCCCGGTGCTCGTAGTACCTATCGAGATTTTCGAAGAAGACCAGATGGAGATGCTCTATCGGCACGCATATCCCGACAGCAGGCAGGATGCCATCTTCTACAACGTGCTGCCCGACCTGAATGCGGTGGCCGTCTTCTCCATGAACAAGGACTTGCGCCTGGTGATTGAAGACCACTACCAGATGGTAAGGATTATTGCGGCCGTCTCGCCCGTATGGCGCCATCTGCACCAGCGCAGCTACACCGGACCGCGCAACAAGCTCTACGGCTACTTCCACGAGAAGCGCTTGGACGTGTGCAGCTTCAAGCAGAACCGCTTCAAGTTCTGCAATGCATTCGAGACCGGCAATGCCCACGACGCCCTGTACTTCCTGCTCTACGTGTGGAACCAGCTGAAGCTACAGTCAGCGTTCGACGAACTGCACATCGTGGGCGACATTCCCCAACGCGACTGGCTGATAGAGGAGCTGAAGAAATACGTACAGAAGGTCTATGCCATCAACCCCGCCGCCGACCTCAGTCCAACCATCGCCGAGCAGGGCACGGGAAATGGTCTCACCAAGGTCACCGACATCAAAGGCATGCCCTACGACATGCAGACCCTATTCGTGAAAGGCAGATGAGAATCATTACCGGCATCTACAAGGGGCGGCATTTCGACATTCCCCGCACCTTCAAGGCAAGGCCTACCACCGACTTTGCCAAGGAGAATATCTTCAACGTTCTGACGGCATACGTCGACTTCGACGGTGCCACGGCGCTGGACCTTTTTTCCGGCACGGGCAGCATCTCGCTCGAGCTTGTTTCGCGCGGCTGTTGCCAGGTGGTGAGCATTGAGCAGGACCGTGACCACCACCGGTTCATCTGCGAGTGCATGAAGAAACTGGGCACCGACGTCTGCCTGCCCATCCGCGGCGATGTGTTCCGTTTCCTGAAATCGTGCCGTCAGCAG
>Ga0247611_10001984_pt1 | contig 34795 bp, 60 predicted proteins | sample 177DNAGHGhighgp2_FD_192422 | JGI IMG/M metagenome (GOLD analysis project Ga0247611, IMG submission 192422) | Sheep rumen microbial communities from Palmerston North, Manawatu-Wanganui, New Zealand - 1770 DNA GHGhigh gp2 | ecosystem: Host-associated > Mammals > Digestive system > Stomach > Rumen... | reverse complement strand
AAAACAATTAATCTTAACCTGATATGGCAACCTTTCACATAGGTCTTTCAGTAATAAATCTTTATCTTCTTGTGTCATTTCTTACCTCCTTTTATTGATTTTTTATCCGTTCTTGAACTTTGGGATCATTAACCACCTTGTCAAATGCATCACGAACCTCTTTTAGAATCATGTTCTTGTAATCCTCATCAGTCCACATATAGTAAGGCTTCTCTTATTGAAAAAGGTGCTGACTTATCGTAAAAGCCTTTTAATATTTTTATTGCTTCTTTTCTTTCCATAATTATTCCTCCTTAATTTCGTTATACATTCCCTCCGACGCAGGGAGAGCAAGTCCAGCTTTTATCATAGAAATCCTCATATTATCCTTCTTTACCCTACGCCAATCAAACATTTTCTTATCAAGCCAAACAGATATTAAGTCCATATCAACTAATTCAAACTCAACATCAATATATTCATCTGATGAACCAGTATTCCACATTACTGAATGTCCCCATATCTCATCTATCTTTAATTCCCAATTAAATCGTTTCTTAAATTCTTTCTTCTCTTCCTCCGTCATGCTTGACATTGGACGAAGGTAGGGTTTAATAATTGCTTTTTCTGCTACTAACGCATCTATACACAAAGTATTTAAAGTTAAACTATACCCATAAGTCTTTTTATCTAAGTCATCTACATATTCATAAAACACCTTTACGGAATAAGGCAACCTTGCACAGAGGTCTCTTATTAGTAAGTCTTTATCTTCTTGTGTCATATCTATTCTACTTTTTTAATGTTATTATTATTGTTTATTATTCACAGTGCAAATATACAACAATCATTTTATTCTACCAAATATTTTGTGTTAAAAATGTAAAATGATCGATCTTTTTTTAGAATCCAATAACAAGACAAGAATCCAAGATTACCATCGCTGGATCCTTCTTAATCTCAGTGAGATTAAGTTCAGGTCCAAGACTTCAGCCATAATTCTCAAGAAAACTTATGAAAAAAGATCGATTATTTTTTAAAATAAAAATTGCAGAAATTCCGTAGGAAAATCTGCAATTTATTTTTGAAAAAAATCTCAGTTAAATATCACCGAGCAGATCGTTATAGCAACTACCACAAAGCCATCTGTGATGCCTTACACCATTCATTTCCTCGTCGTATGGATCGATCACATAACTTGCAGGCTCACCGCATACAGAACAGAAACCAGCAGTATGTTTTCGTTTATCTAATTCTCTTCTTTCGTTTTCAACCTTTTCCTTATATTCTGAAATCTGTTTTGCGAACTCAATCTTTTGTGTATCAGTCCAGTCATAACTACTGGATAGATCGATCACACCGACCGCAAACAAATCATCATACAATCCAAACCTGTTTGTGCTTAAACCAACATTTATAGTATGTTCTGGTATAATTTCACACGGATCACCACACCTACATATAAGATAATCCTGATCCTTCCTGAACTTAAAACCAGTAATATCAACTGGAGGTATGTTCTCACCGTATTCAGTGTAAGGTTTAACCCATTCCTTATAAAATTTGTTCCTTGTCTTGCAGTGTTTAGTTATAACCTCTGGTGCAGGATCACCCTTACGATAGAATACTGATCGTCCATCCCGTGTAAACAAAAGCATCCACTCACCCTCAGTAACCATATCCTCATTATGTGAAGCATGATCCCACTTGTCACCGAAAAAGAACCGACCTATCTTACAACGCTCAGTATCATCAAAGCAATGTATAAGACACCCATTACCTTTCATTATATAATTAGGTGAAAATCCCTTTGATGTCGATACTGGATCAGTATCATAGTCATAAGGATCTATACCATGTTCTGTTTCAGGATCATATCCACCTCTATAAAACTGGAAAAATCCAAAACGTGAATTGTAACGTACACTTTGTTTCATAATCTATAATGTTTAATTGTTTGATGCAAAACTATAAACTATTTCTTAAACAACAAAATTATTTTAGTTAATTACTGTTAAGATGATAAAAAAGATTGATCCTAATGAACCCAAATCTTGATGATTATCAATCAGGATTTTAATCTCACTGAGATTAAGATCTTGTGATCAGGATCCGACGGGCTTGACAATATAGTCACAATAATCTGGATCGATCATATATAATATAATTAATGTACCCGTACATTATATATAAATATTCCAAGTAAATTCCGAGAAAATATCTGGCACAATATCTGATATAAATCCAAGATATATTATGGGAAATATTTTCAGATAGTTTTAAGAAATATTAACAAAAATAATTTGTTGGAATAAAATGAAAGTATTACATTTGCAACATGAAACATTAATAACAACTCAAAAACATTTTAGTTATGGCAAAGTACAATAATTCGGTTTTCGGTATCAGTTTTCAAGACAGCAGTCTTATAGATGTTGAAAGTAAGTTCAATCTCGAAAGGGAGATGGATGACTATGATGATACTACATTCTATCTTTCCAATAAAGTATATCATCACGATCAGGATCCAGAGTTCAAGTTTGACTATATGTATGGCATCGAGGCTTACAGATATGAGAATGAAAATGATCACTCCATTCACACGTTCTATACTCTGTATATGATTCCAACATTCGGCTCACTCTCAAAGAAAAGACAGAATGATGTTATAGAGTCTTCTGGTGTTGACAATCCAAACACAATGGATGTATTCGATTATGGAATGAGTCTCGTATTCGCTCGTGAAGATACTATAGGAGAATATGACAAGTCTATTATGGATAAGATAGCATCTATAGTGGATCACATCGATTCACTACGTGGATTCTATCTTGACAAAGCACAGAACCGTATAGGTACTGATGGATGGATGATGCTTGATGACTACATTAATGATGTTGACTTTGCAAGGCAAACTCTGGAAAAATACAAAAACAGATAATATTCTTTCCATAATCTTGTTTTAGAAAAGATCGGTCTTACTTTAGGTCGGTCTTTTCATTTTATATAGACAGCACTTGCTGTGGCAAGCACGAGATGCTGAAGGCGGATACAGCAATTTAATCTCACTGAGATTATACACAGTGAGGTGTGAAGAAAGCCTGCACAGGTTATGAGACCATTTTATCCTGATCCAGACCTGATGGTCAGGATCATCATCAGGATTTAATTTCAGTGAGATTAAAATCCTGATGGACAGGATCCACTGCTGCTTTGACAGGATTATACCGCTATGTAAAAAGATCGATCATTTTAATATTCTTTAACACAAAATATTTGGTCGTATCATCTATTTGTAGCATCTTTGTGATAGAAATAATAAATATTAGTATTCACAATTAAAAACAAAAGATTATGGGTTACACTCACTATTGGAATTTCAAGAAGAATCCGAAGGATGTCAAGGATGGCAGCAAGAAGTTTGCAAAAGCCGTCAAGTTGTTAAAGAAGTGTCTGGCAAAAGTTCCTGCTGAAATTGAGGTAGAAACTTATGACTGGCAAAACGGCACTACGAACAAAGTCAAAGTTCCTTTCGTTCTCAAAGGCGGTAACGGTGAAGGTGAACCGAAGTTCACTGATGAGTTGGTATGCTTTAACGGTGATGCCTCGATGGACTATGACCACGAAACCTGCTATCTCGCTCTGGATAACGATGACTATGAGTTTGATTTCTGCAAAACTGCACGCAAGCCGTATGATGTAGCGGTATGCCTGACACTGCTTTGCTTCAAGAAAACTTTTGGCGACGATTTCTCCTATTCGTCTGACGGAAACAAAGACGATGAGGGTTGGAAAATGGCACACAATATCTTTGACGAAATAAAGTAAGAATACGTTTATCTGCTAAGTAATTTTCAAACACATATAAAATGGCACTCACTATTAAGTGGGTGCTTTTTTGTTTTTTTATAATTATACACGACAAGGATCGATCCATCAAAGCAAATCGCTCCTCCAGGGATTTAATCTCAGTGAGATTACATGCTGTGCGAAGGAAGACTCCTCTGTCGAACTCTGATCCATGGAAGTTAATAGGAACATGTCCAATAGAGTAGCGATCATCTTCATCAGGCTTTAATTTCAATGAGATTAAAACTGGATCGATCTGGATCTGAGCGTCATAGTTGTCATTATATTAATTCCTTAACATTAACATTTTTTAATAGAATGTGAAACACTTTTAACATAAAAACTTGCGTGTTTCAAATAAAATACATATATTTGCAGAAGTAAACATTAAACAACAACTTAAACATTACCAAAGTTATGACAACGATTTTTTGCCTTACAAAGTGGGATTCAGACATGAACTTGATGGGTAACAAGTTATTTATGACCATCGAAGGAGTAACAAAGTATCTGACCGAACAAAAACCTATTGACAACAAGATTAAAGTCACGGACAGGGACATCGCTGGAGACTACGACATCACCGCTGACAATCTCCGCTACATCTTTAATGAGACGAAAAAGCATGGTAGCCATTATGCACCACGTTTTAGTTTTGAACAAGACTTTGTACTTTACACGGCTAAAACAGAATTCGGTCTATCTACCATCGAAGTAGAAGACTAACCAATTAAAAATTATTTAGTTTATATTTTTAACTAAAATAATTTGGTAGTTTCAATTGTTCTTTGTATCTTTGTATTGTCAAATTAAAACAAAGGATATTGATAATAAAAAATATAAACCTATGATGTACGAAACTATAATAAAAAATGGAATTGAATATAAATTAGTTCCAGTTAAGAAAGAGAAGAAAAGTGAAGTATTATTCACTTTATCCATGCCTCGTAATAATTCATGGAATAATAAATGGACTGGTGATAGTAAATGCTTTTGTATAAGCAAAAAGGCTTTTCGTAGAAATAAACCATTATATCCAAACTTGAAAGAAGGTAACTATGAATATGATTTTGAAGATGGATGGATTGCAAATGTAAATGTTAAATTTGTTACACCATCTGAGGCTAAATCTGCTATGAAAAAATCTGATGGGTTTTGCGGATATGAATGGATGTGTGAAGAAATTATGACGCTTGGAAGAATTAAAACACGTTCAGAAAGACATAACGAAAAATAATAAAGTATAGAAAAAAGAATCGCTAACAATAAAAAGTCGGATTTCCAAAATTGGATTTCCGACTTTTTTATTTCAAGCAAGATGTGACCGACGAACATCGATCGTAGCTGAGGAGCCGAACTTAATCTCAGTGAGATTATTCCCTGTGTGCGAGAGATGAAGTCGTCTTGGACAGGTAGTGCAGGTTGTTAAAAAGTTCGATCAATTTAACATTCTTTAACACAAAATGTTTGGTAGTATCATTTGTTTGTAGTATATTTACATTATAATTAAAATAACAACTTAAAGTAACATAGAATTATGGGAAAGACAATTTACAATTCATTTAAGAATCAATTCACTTACGCTGCTGGTATAGAAACGTGGTGCAAGGATTTCTACTACAATGTAAGTGGTAACAAATTGCAGTATACATTCTGCTCTGATTTCGCTATTGCTGATTGGAGAGGCGAGGATGCGGTAAAGGAAACATTCAAGAGAGTAATCAAATCTTGGGGTGATGATTACAAGGCTTTCACAGAGGTGGTACTTGCTATCAACCTGCTTTCTTGGGTAAACGACCAACTTATCCAACAAGGTATTACCGATAGAGAAAAATGGGTAGATTTCTACTCTGAACTTTACTACGATGCAAGGGATGAGTTCTATAAGAAGTATGGTAATAACGATGAGGCTACTGAATATTTCTTTAATATGACTGATTGATTCTGATATTTTCTCCATAGGCATTTTGTGTGTAGCATCTGGGCTGTTAAGTTCGGATGCTACTTTTTTATCATGTTAATACAACTGCTGACCACACGTGAAACTCAGATCGCTGACGACATTTAATCTCAGTAAGATTATTTTCTGGACCGAAGCTCAGAACTCGGCGAATCAAGAAGATTGACCAGACCTCCGAATCCAGATCGGATCAAGTTTTTTAATTTCTATGAGATTAAAGCAGCTAATGAATCCATCACATGACCAGCAATTTCCTACCAGAAAAAATTGAATCGATCTTAGTAATAATTTCTATGAGATTATTTTAGAAAAAGTCTGATATAATTCCTGAGTAAATTTTGTAGAATATTTTAGGAAAAAATTAACACAATATTTTGGTTATATCATATAAAAGTCGTATCTTTACACTGTGAATAAGAAACAATAGTAATTATTAAAACTCAAAACGATTATGGCAAAGAAAAAATTGAAAGTCGGAGATAAAGTAAAATGGTATGACCCAGATAGTGAGGCTCGTGACCTAAACGTTATATGGACTATTAACAAAATCTATGGAGATTTGAATGATGAGGATACAATAATTCTTATAACAAGTGAATATGGAAGTGAGGCTGAGGCTTACTATAACGAATTGAAAAAAGTAAAATAACATCATGTAATTTATCAATATAAAAAAGGAATACTTAATAAACATTACGATTATGATTACACTTGACCTTTATTTCGAGAACGGAGAGTATTGCATCTATCTTGGTGATAACAATGGCGGTTCAGGTATAACCGTCACAGGTAGCACACCAGAAGAAGCAGCAGAAAACATTAAACCTTACATCGCTGACTATTTTTATAACAATGATGAAGAAGAATAATTAAGATGTAAACTATTTTTTCGATTGGAGAGTCACCAATAAAAAGGTGGCTCTCTTTTTTTATCATACAAATCATCACAAATTAGAATCAGTACCAGCATTTCATAGCTGCGCACACTGTAAATAATCTCACTGAAATTAAAACCAGATCGATCCAGATCCACGATCGATCAACAACTACTCTCGACGATCTGTCCACGCAAGACCAACGCAGTCGTCATCCAGTCTTAATCTCACTGAGATTAAATCCAGGACCTCATCACGACCCTCAGGGTTCAGTACTTAATGTTCAGGATCCTGATGGACATCCCGATCCAGAATTTAACTTCAATGAGATTAAATCCAGATTGCCGATGGAAATCTTACTTCTCGTTCACAATTAGTGCTTGTATAAAAAAGATCGATCCTTTAACATTCTTTAACTAAATATATTTTGTCGGTTAATAGGTTATTCGTATATTTACAATGTAAATAATAAACAAACATACATTATGGAAGAAGTATATTCAATACATTATTTAGGTAATTGGTGGACAAAGCCTTGGGCGGTTTTCAAAAAAGTGTATTATGGTGAGCGGTTCTTTTGGCAGCAGGTATCAAAGTCCTACTTATCAAAGGCTTGTGCAATACGTTTTGCTGAACGAAATGGTATGAAACTATCAAACTAATAAAAGATATGGAAAGAAATATAACACATGAGTTTAAGGTTGGCGACAAAGTAATTTTCGGATGCTATGGTTACTTTGATACTAAAGAGCCGTACACAATAGTTGAAATAAAAGAAACATCGCCTATGCTCGGTAACTATGAATATGTTATTGAGAACGATAAAGGTCATAAGGTAACGGCTTATGCTGATGAGATAATTCCTTTTTAATTCTATAATTTAATTGTTAGCATGAGGGTCTGATTCCTATATGGGGTCAGACTTTTTTATATATAAACACGCAGTTCAGAACCGCAGAAAAGCACGCGGGGTTGGAATTCTTTAATCTCGGTGAGATTAAGTCCAGCGGGATACGCTTCGTCGTATCCTACTCTGTATCAATAAGTTACATAAAAATTAACGCACACAGACCAACAAGTGTCGGACTTTCCATAACGGAACTTCCGATATTTTTTATTCCAACCACACTTACTGGGCAACTCGTGCAGTAGCGACTCACGTCCAATTTAATCTCTGTGAGATTAATCCTGAAGACTCACTCGTAATCACGACTTCATCTTCAATCTTCATCAGATGATGCCGCTCAACAAGGATCGAACTCCATCACTAAACCAGTTTTAATCTCATCGAAATTATATCCTGATCCATCCCGCTAATCAGAATCTTCCATTCACATATTAACAGAATAAATAATGCAAACAATTATGGTACGACCAATGAAATGCTACTTTTACAAGCTTACAGACTTGTATTTTTCAAATACAAGCTTACAGACTGGTATTTTTCAAATACAAGCTTACAGACTGGTATTTTTCAAAATAGTAGTAACAATAGGATTCATATAGAAACTCATCAATAAACTTCAAACTGACAATCCAGACAATATAGTGATAGCCAACTACAACATCGCAGAATATCAGTTCAAACTTGAATCGGCTATACATGCAAGACATGGGTACCATAAAATCAATAACGAATGGTTCGACCTAAGCTTGAATGATGTGCCAAACTTTAAGCAAGAATGAATTAAGAAATCTATCAAATGTTCAACAAACGTAAAGACAACAATTTTTCTGAAGATAAACTTCACTTACGTCAGCACTGTAAGTAATCTCACTGAAATTAAACAACGCCTCAGAATCTGAGGATTACTTCAGTATTTTTCTCATTAAAAATTGAAAATAAAATAACAATAAATATACAGAAGATTTTTTTTGAGAAAGTTCGTATTTTTTACGGACTACATTCTTAAATTCTTTTCTGTTTTTCATAATTGTTTTTTGGGAATAGGCACTGTTCGTGAGAATCGTGCCTATTTTTATTTTAGAATAACACGAGATGCTCAGAATCACTAACAGCTATTAATCTCACTGAAATTATAAAAGAATTCCTCAGGAAGATTTACAGAAAAAATTCGCAGAATAAAAATCAGAATTATTCCAATTATTTTTTGAAAATATTTTTTGAAAAATAATCCAAGTATTTTTTCCAAAATAAAATGGATCCTTTTTTACAGGATCGATCCGACTCTTAATTTCACTGACATTAAAAACTGGATCACAAGATGGTCATAATCCTTTTTTTCACGACAGGTTATCATCGAAATACTACATCTTGGATACAGGAAATAATCTCATTAAAATTAAGAAAATTTTATCAGAATCTTTTCCAGGAAAATATCAGGATTATTTTGAAAAAATTTTTTGATTATTTTTGAGAATTTTTTCTGAAAAATTCTCATAATTATTTGGAAATCAATCAGTTATAACGAAGCCTCACATCGCGTGCCCCGCAAAATTAATCTCACTGAGATTATATCGTTGTCCATCAACCTGCTGTTGTATCCGCCTTACTCTTTATAGTATGTATAAAAAATGAGCGCACCCCCTTTCGGAAGTACGCCCACCATCTTAAAAGAAATATAGAGTTATGATATTGTGTACTCTACTCCGTCCACCTCGATAGTGATAATCTTATCGAAGTCCACATTGTTAGGAATGACCTGCTTTTCCTCTGAAAGTCCTTCGTTAGCCTGCTTTGCAGAACCGCCCTTATCGGGTGTGAAAGCCTTAATGTCATTGACCTGCTGCTCTGTGGCATCTTTTCCGTCCACGAAATAACGAACCTCTGGCTTGTTGTCTTTATTGATGTAACAACGTACATAATACTTTCCGTTGTACTCAATTACTCGACCCTCTGCACCCTTGACGAACTCTCCCCAAGCAAGCGCACCGCCCTTGAATGTACCTGCTGAACCATCAGCCACAAGTGCTTCATTGACACGTTCTTCGTAGGACGCACCGCCAAAATCATAAGTGGTTTTGCTCTCCTTTTCCACGTTGTAGTCAGCAACCCAACTACGACCCTCTTTGTGGAAAAAAGGATTGTTAGTCTTGTTCATTTTGCACTCGCCACGTTGAACGATTGTAATCTCTACTGCATTTGTGTTTGCCAACAACTGAACCAAATCAGATTTTGTAATGTTCTTTGTCATAACTCTATAAAATTAAGATTGTTATTATTATCTCTTATTCACACTTCAAATATACAACCTTTTTTTGAACTGACAAAACATTTTGCAAACTTTTTTGTTAAATAATGTTAAACGCTGAACACACCTGCTGCGTGCTGATTTAATTTCAATGAGATTAATAACCCTGAGCGATCCGCCATTAACCAGATATTCAATCCTTGTTCACGACCAGTAATTAACCTGCGTTGGTGATAAATAATCTCACTGAAATTAAAGATCGATCCTCATCGACTCAAGAGTCAGTTTATCCGCATCAACTACATCTACCAAAAACCTGTCCATACAGAGGAGTACCTGCCACAGAAGCTTCATAATCTCACTGAGATTAAACGCGGGCGGAAATAATCCTTGGTCATCAACCTTACAACCTATTAACGATAGCCTAATCTTCCTACAAGTATCTGATGCTGAGGCAGTTATAATCTCAGTGAGATTAAATGACCGCCTTCGATCGATTTATCTTGGCGAGCCGTTCTTATATTTACTGAATAAAAAAATATTCGGCTACTTGTCACAAGCAACCGAATACAAAAAACGCCAAATCCAAAAAAATATCATCTACATATAGTCACATCTTTTATCTCCTTGCAATACTTTGAACACATATACTTTTTACTGCAATCCATAATTCCGTTCTTTAACTTTGGTCTTGAACTGCAATAGTAAAACGGACAACCCTTTGAAATACATACATTCTTATCCATAATCATTCCTATAAATCTATATCATTAAACCAACCACTTTTGAATAACCAAGCGATAACAACCAATGGAGCAATACATAAAAATATATCCAATGCAAACCACCAGTCTTCAAGTTTACTTGCCGCTGCGCTGACTGCAATCATCCAAACAATCAATAGGATAGTTAGAATAGTTCTTTTTATAATTTTCCTCATAATTTTTTTGACTTTAATTTGATAATAAATTTGCTAATCTTTCTATCTCTTTTGTAAATTTACAAATAATTTTTTATTCCACAAATTTTTTCGCAAATTATTTTTGTTAAAAAACCTAAAAAAATATTTCATAAAGAAAACCAGCACCAATAATCCAATCCCGTTTGTTAATCTCATTGAGATTATACGCGGCGCATCAAAATGCCCATCAAGTTGGACAACAAGTACATTTAATGGTTAAATCCGAACAACAATCATCGCAACTCGAACAAATCAAGATCACCTGCCACCATTAATTTTAGTGAGATTAAATTACGATCGACAAGGTTGACCATCTCACCTCTCTTCGAGAAGATGAAATCATACCTCGAATCACGACTCGTGTGGTCCGCCTATTAATCTCAATGAGATTAATTTCAAACCGAATCCCTCATCATTTATTTCAACCACATATTCTCAGAAACATAAAAAAGTAATGCGACCTCTCCGTAAGGAAAAGTCGCACCACTCAAAATAGTATACTAAAAACAATTACTAATCATCTTCTTCGTCCTCATCCTCAATCGTAGCCTCAGCAAAACGCATCAGCAATGCCTCAACTGGATTCAGTTCGCCTACAGGCTTTCCAACCTTGCTCCTTACCTCATCTTCCTTGCAGAACTCGACAATGAAATGTTTTCCGTCAATCTCAATGTCTCCCTCTTCTATATCATCACGCAAGTCCTCTCTGTCAATAACTTTCTGTATATAACCGAAAGGCGTTTTTAGACTTAGGATAACCTTAGTTCGATTGTCCTCATTCTCTACGGCGACCAAACGATACTCTACTCCATCAATGACGATTGTCTTTCCATTTAATGTACTCATAACTGAATTACTTTTAAGTTATTAAACAATATGTTTTATTTCTTTATCTGATACGAATATACGACCTTTTTTCTGTTCCACCAAATATTTTGTGTAAAAAAATGTTAAGATAAAAAAAATTTTTCCAGGAAAAAATCTGGTCGGATTTCTTAATAATTTCAATGAGATTATCTTTTAGATATATCAACCCATTTAACTCAATGCACTCTGCGTTCACAAAGGCAACACAACAGACCATCCTGCCTTAGCACTATAAATAATTTCAATGAGATTAATTCACCTAAGGCGAATACGAGGGAAGTGATTGCCATCCGTACATAAGTTCAATCAAATCCTTGAATGGCATCACTTGATCGTTTTTTAATCTCATCGAAATTATTAACTGTTTGCGATCCTGATGGAACATTTCCGTGCTGCCATAAGACACCATTCAAGACCCACGCCAAAAGAAGCCGCACCCGTATCATAATTTCAATGAGATTAAATCACGCCGCCAGCAGCAACAAGATTCCTTGTTATCTCCATTATATCAGTAAAAATCAGTTTTTCGTATTCCATATAAAAAGAAACGACCACGTTATCACAACGTAGTCGCCCCCGAACCTAAAATCTAAAACTAAACAAATCACTTAATCACACAAAAGCCATATTATAGCAATGAATACCAAGAACAATAGAAACCAACCAAACCCCGTACCAACGAATATCCCACTGAATAAACCAGTAAGGGAAAAACCGAAGAACCAAAACAATTCTTTCAGAAGGAACCATACCATAGGTACAAGGAATATCAATATCAAAACGATAAAAAATGCTTTTATTAAATTACCCATAACTATTTTTCTTTTAAGTTGTTTATACTATATCTTTTTCTTACAATACAAATATATAACACTTCTTTCATACCACATAATATTCAAAGTTAAAAAATGTTAAAACACAAAAACTTTTTGATAAGACAACGCAGAACAAAACCAACCTGCTCCTCACGTCGATTTAATCTCATCGGAATTAAGAATAATCCATCCCTATTACAAGGACACAAATTTTTTTCAACTTCACAAAATTTTCAGCGTACTTTAATTTCAATGAGATTAAGAATAATCTCATCGGAATTAAGAATAATCCATCCCTATTACAAGGACACAAATTTTTTTCAACTTCACAAAATTTTCAGCGTACTTTAATTTCAATGAGATTAACGGCAGCCTCATCAGAGCATTAACTTCCTTGACCACAAGTACCGTTAAGATAACTCGTTACTCCTCAGAGCTTTATAATCTCAATGAAATTAAATAACGGGACGAAGCTGCCATGTGCTGCCATGTCATCTCTACCACGAGATGTTCGGAACTCGAACCTCTGCCTTCTCGATCGTTTTTTAATCTCATCGAAATTATTACCATCATGTGATCCTTTCGTCCAGGCTTTATCACCTTCTGCTTGGCAGAACCACTAAGACCAAGAGTCGTCACCAAACTGTAAGTAATTTCAGTGAGATTAAATCACGCCACCCCAGAACGAATGATGTACCGAACCTACCAGCCATAACCTCGATAGCCCAATCATCTCCATCACCAATCCAGTTTTAATCTCATCGAAATTATACACTGAACACGATCCTGACCAAGTAGTCCTTACACACAAAATAAATCGAAGCCCTCAGCATCTCTCGATCGCTTTTTAATCTCGTCGAAATTAACGAATTCCAATGCCTGCCATTATGTCATCTCTTTCATAACCATTTTCTTGACACCAAGAAAATGGTCTGACATCGCAATGGTATCAGACTAAATCTATAACAATTTTCCATATGCGCAATACTTTATAGAATTATTTTCTTAATAAATGTAAAATCACTGTGTTAATTTTCCACAATACACAAAGACAATAGTATAATCTAACTCAACCTTCACCATCCATCTTTTAATCTCATCGAAATTATAATCACAATGTGTGAAGACTTTCTTCACAGCAAGATGCTACTCTACTCGGCAGAACATCCATCACCAAACAGCAGATAATTTCAATGAGATTAAAACCTGAAGACACGCAGGTCAACCAGACTCCTACTCCAAGTTCCAAAACCGAAACCAACATCCAAAGAAACGATCGCATCTCATCACCATCTTTTTTTAATCTCATCGAAATTATGGTGCATCCTATCAAGACCACTGTACCTCGACGACATATAACGAAGAGCAGTAATCTCCATCACCATCTTTTTTTAATCTCATCGAAATTAACAGACAACCAAAGACATCCGCAATCACCAACCAACACAATCCAAAGCAACACAACAAAAAAATGTTCGACTACTCATCACGAGCAACCGAACATCAAATACAAGCAAAATAAATAAAACCCGATTATCAATATATCTTCATCAGTTGTACCTTGATTTAGTTTGAGAATGAAACATCAGTAACGATATAGTCATCGTCCATATAGTAAAACTCAACATATACGTTATCCACATTATAGGCGCTCATAATAAGAAAAATCCCATCATCACCGATATTTGCTTTTTCATAAAAGAGAGAAACATCGTTAAAGTTCTTCTTCAATATATCTTCACACTCATATATATCTTTACCTATACATAAGTCGTATATAACTTCTTTAATTTTTTTCTTTTCCATATTCTATACTTTTAAGGTGTTGAACATTATCTTTCTTGTTTCTATACGAAGATATAACATTTTTCACATACTGACAAACATTTCACATTAAAAAATGTTAAAACATAAAAAATAATAACCAAATTGACAAAATGTAAGCAAAATTCCTACTTTTACTTGCACACTTTTGAAAAACCTCGGACTTTTTTCAAACACAACTTATATTTTGTTAACAAAACATATAATTTTGCTTACACTTTGCCATTTCATATATAAAAATGTACTAACGCACGACAGGAATCACCAGACTCGTCCAGTTATTAACCTCAATGAGATTAAAAACAGGGCAAACCAGAAGATAACGACAGCAAATGGCATCTTGAGAGATGTTAGAACCAGTTTTTAATGTCATTGAGATTAAAATACGCTAGCCCAGAACAAGATAACCAGCACTTCGTACCAGTTTTAACTTCATCGAGATTAAAAAACAGCAGCAATCTGAACGATAAGTTAATTGACTACAGTATTGACATGAATTTAATCTCACTGAGATTAAAAAGGGTCCTTCCAAATCCTCACCAGTAGGTGATTTCAATGGTATATAATAGGTTGACAATATGGTGGTATGCACCTTGAATACATACAAAATAACGCACAAAATCGTGCGTAGGAATGAGTAACTTTTTATGTGAACAAAATGATTGACAAAATGATTGATGCGATTACAGAGAGAATATGGTAGTCTAAACGGAAGATAAAACGATAGAGTATACAGAAGTTGTTGTCGAAGCGATGACGAAAGTGTTTACAAAAGTTAATTAAGAAGTGATGAAAAAAGATCGATCGGATGTTGATTCAGGAGTCTAATCTCAGTGAGATTAAAAAGGCATTAAACCATAAATGTTCGGAAGTTTGTAAAATAGGGGTATTTGGAAGTTGGCATTTTAGGGGTATTTGGAAGTTGGTCTGAACGGAGGTATTAAGTCAAGATGATCTTTTTTTACTTTATTTTCCAATTTTCCCCACAATTCTCCACAATTCCCCACTTTACTACACCACTAAGGATCGATCTTTTCTAACAAATTTTAACAAACTTTTAACAAACTTTTAACAAACTTTTAACAATCACAGACTATTTTGTATCCGTTTAAAATCAGCAATATTATATACTACGTATATAATATTGAATAGATAATCGTTTTTATTCATCTTGATTTGGAGTGATATTTTTCTGTATGACATTGTATATACAGTGTATTTCACTGTTATTATGAATATTCTCAGGTAATTCATTCATTTTTGTTATCAAAAATTTGAAAAAAATTGAAAATTTTTGTAGTATGATATTATTATGATATGAAAAAGGATCGATCTTTTATTGTAATTTTTTGAAGATCAATCCTTTTTTATTTGATTTTGTTGTTTTTTTTTTATACTCCAGTTATTCCATACATTGTTTTGTATATATTATATCATAGCAGTATGCAGTGTACAATTTGTTTCTTTCTTTTTTATTAAAGCTATTATATTTGATATTATTGCTGTTGTTACAATATTATATTATTTTTTATTTTACATATTCAACATAGAATGTCTTGTTGTCTGGATTAACCACGAAGAATTTGTCCTCAGTATCATTTACGACGATGAACTCACCATTATCAGTCTTGATCTTGTCATACTGTTTAAGAAGATTATCTTCTCTCTTGATGTTGTGTAGTTTGTCGTTAGTCAGATCTACTGATGGATATTGGTCGAAGATATTTTTCAATCCTTGTTTTCTTGATTCCTTGTATTCCCTGTAACCTAATGGTGTTGCTGGAGTATAGTTTCCATCATCGTCACTGCACATTTCCTCTATCTCATTTTCATCGATAGACGGTTTCCAGTTATTCTTGTGGTATCCGTATTCTCCGTTCTGTATGAAGGCGATCTCATAGAGATCCTTGTTGATTTCATTTATTTTCATATTATCGTTTTTTACTTGTCTTGATTGTTTATAAGTTATTTGTTTGTTATAATCTGTTACTTTTTATTTTTATCTAACTTAAAGTGGTCTATTTTGCAGTTACATGGACTTCCGATCACGTCTGGGCAGTATTGCAATAAAGAACAGCTTTTGCAGCCATTTCCTCTACGACATGAGACGTGTCTAACTCCGTCGATTTCAATTACTACTTCTTTCATACTCTTTCCGTTGATAAAGTGAATATTTCGTAGAACTGGTCGTATGGGAAATGGTTAATCACGACACCTTTGATGTTGTCGCTACGACCACACAAATCCCCATTTGAAAGTAGTTCAAGCCAGTATCGTTCACGTTTCTTGAACACCCCGAAATCTTTCTTGCAAATCAGCCAATGCGTCAATGCGGTTCTTAACTCTTTTTCTTCCATAACCTTGTTTTTATATTTATATAAAACTCGAATTATTTGTGTATAATACATCTCTAACAAATGACACTATATGTTCTTTTGTATCTGTGTCATGTATGTGTATAACACCACAGTCATCATTACTTAATGTGCAACGATGTATTCCGAAGTTTCCATAGTATAATTCGTTTAACCATTTTTTTACATTAACCTTACGTTTATATCTAAATGATGAAATTTTTTTACATTCCATATCCTCTCACTATTTGTTTTTTTGGGTGCTTTTTATTTTATCAAGAATTCTTTTAGGCGGCACTTCCCACCACTTGCTTTCAAGGTGAAGTTTTTGTAAGTCGAGGTGTTGTGTCTTGTCAGACGGAGCGCGGATGTATCGGTCATATTTTGTCATATAAGATATAATCTGATAGATGCTAAACATCAACCCTTCTGAAACATCGCAATAAAATACATCACCATCTTTGTTTTCAGCATAAATATCATAACACGGTTCTTCAAGCCCTGTTCTTGTTACTTCAATTTTTACATTTTGGTCATAACCAAACGTACATAGCAATAATGTCAATACGTCTTTCCCTGTCATAGATTGTATTTATTTTTTAATTTTAACTCATAATATTTCTTAACAAACCACTTTTCTACTGTCTGTTACTATGCAATTATTTTCAAAGATCATTCTTTTTGCAAATATACAACTTAATGTTGATATAGAAAATATCTTGATTCCTACATTGTGAAAACTTCCTCCCAATCATCAAAATCATTCAAGTCAACATATTCTATATCAACAGTTTCAGAATGATAACCATTAGATGATCCATACCATCTTAAATCAACATAACCTTTATGTGTTCTGAATTTATAAAAACTCCATGTATAAGAAGAATCATATCGATCCTTAGGATTTCCATCATCACATGACTGTACCAATTCAACACCAAGGATTTCAGCATTAATAAGATCATCAATATCACCAACAATATCATCAACCTCAACATCTTCGCAGCAAGATTGAGAATGATACATTTTCATGTATGTGTTATCACTAAATTTAAAAGAAATATGATTAGAGCCGCTAGATGCACCTCTTATTTCAACTATAGTCTTTCCTATTATTTTATCTTTGAAAAAACTATTCTGTTAGTCTGGAAAATATATGGATCCTGTCATTGTAATTATATGTTAAAATATTCTGGTAAACTATAATAATCTGGACGATATTGTTGCCATCTTTGAGCAACATAGGCAATATCATTAAAATCTTCTATTCGATCAATTTCATTATATCTTGTTTTCAATATAACGTTTCCTTCATCATCTTTTGTTAGAATTCCTGTACCAGATTTTGAAAATCCCTGTAACTCGAATTCAAAATCTTTTCTATCATTTAACTTTACTCCAGTAATTGGGAACAGTATATTAAAACTTACACAAAGTTGAACTTCGTGCTTTATTAACTTCTTGCTTCACAGAGCCACTACTTTTTAGCGAATCATTTCTGATTGGGTCATCCATAGTTTGGTTCTCCACAAGCTTAAATTCGGGTGTACTGCACCCTATTATTCTCATTCCCTCGTCCAATATGTTCAATGCTGCATTATAGTCACGACTGATTACTTCTCCACAATGAGGACATATCCATTCTCTGTCGTTCAATGTCAATTCTTTATTAACATAACCGCAGTTGTGACACGTTTTTGAACTTTGGTAAAACCTGTCAACAAATACTATCTTTCTGTTGTACCAAGATGTTTTGTATTCAAGCATTCTTCGAAATTCACCGAAGTTCATTTCGAGTATGCTTTCAGCAAGTTTATGATTCTTGGACATACCTTTCACATTCAAGTCCTCCATGCATATGACTTGGTTTTCGTCAATGAGTGAATTACTTACTGAATGCAGATAGTATTGTTTCCTGTCATCTATTTTCTTATACAGTTTGGCAAGTTTAATCCTCGCCTTGTTCTTGTTGTTACTACCTTTCTGTTTCTTTGACAACTGCTTCTGAATACGCTTTATTTTCTTTGCCTCTGATTTCTTGAAATGGAAATTATCAAACACCTCCCCTTCTGAAGTGATGACGAAATCCTTAACACCAAGGTCAATCCCTATGCTCTTGTCTGTTTCTTTAACTTGATGCATCAAATCTCCATCAACAAGAATTGAAAGGTAGTATTCTCCACAATGCAGACGCTTCAGTGTTGCTTGCTTAATACAATCTTTATGCTTCTCAAGATACTCAGCATATTTCTTATTACATCTGAACTTGATGTTCTTGATGTTAGCCAATGATAGTTTGTAATCTGTGTAGACGTTGCGTTTGGATATTGCACCAATCTCAAACCTACATGTTTGCTTATTGTCATGCTTTGACTTGAACTTTGGGAATCCACTATGCTTCTCAAAGAAATTCTTGTACGCTGACAACATATCATGAACCGCTTGCTTCAATACTTTAGTGTTCTGTTCTCTGAGCCAACTGAAATTATCATCTTTCAACAGTTCGTGATGGATGAAATGTCCCAATGTCGTGAGGTTTTCCGTCACACCACTTTCATTGTAAGAGTTGTTTTTTCTGCTAAGGCATTGATTATACACAACACGGTAGCATCCAAGCAACTTGTTGAATTGAGTTACTTGTGTCTTGTTTGGATATAATCGTATTTTAACTGCTCTTAGCATTTTTTCAACTTAGTCTTTTTTCTTTAATGCTAGTTCTACTTCAATTGGTTCATCTTCCCATGTAAGATTTGGAAACAAATTAGGATTTAGTATCATCGTATCAGTAAATTCATCCATTGATACAACATCCCAAGATTCATTATCCCAACCAACGTCTGTACATCTATGAGGTTTATTTGTAAACAACGTCAATTGTCCGTCTTTATCCCTTGCTATCCACATATTTCTTTATTTTTCTTTCTACGTTCAATACTTCGTCTTCCGTAATACTTACCAGAGAATGATGCAAGCAATGCCATTAGGTCTCTTGTCAGTTCCTCTGCATCAGAAACATCTTCCTTATCGTCTAAAACTATTATCTCGCATCCAAACACAGCAAACATCTTCTTGATAAAGTTGAACTGAAACCTTGTAAGTCTGTCCTTATGCTCTATCACCACTTTATTGACTTTTCCTTTGACTATCAAATCAGTCAGTTGTGTGAATCCTTGTCTCTTGTCATTTAAACCACTTCCACAATCTTTTATAATGTGCTCAACATATAGATTATGTTTTGCGCAATATTCAGATAGTCTCTGTGATTGTCTGTCAAGGTCTCCACTTACTTTCTGCTTCTGTGATGATACCCTTGCATATGTTGCACAGACATCTTGCTTAGTCTCTTCTATCTGTTCAATTCCTATTATCTTATTGATGTCAGACTCACGATAACGTCTGTGACCACCAGAAGTAAGAATCGGTTTAAGTTTGTTTTCCTTGTCCCAAATTCTTAATGTCTTAGGTGTAACATCAAGTATTTTCGCTGTCTTTGATATGCTGTATAGTTTATCCATTAATTAAGTTAATACTTCTTTTATTGCATTCTCACTTTTGTCAACCAATTCTTGAAATTCCTCAAGTGTGATGGTTTCATCAACATCGAACATTAATGGATATGTTTCGCCATTATCAGTCTCGAATGTTTTGTTTTCAAAATCAATATTTACTACTTTCATCATATATAAATATCTCCTACTTTTTATTTATCTCAATTATTTTACTAAAAATGTTAAGTTTTGTTTAAATATTTATTTAACTGTTAAGCACACCATGTTCCAAGCAGTCGGTAATTAATTCTATCAATTTATCCATTAAGAAAAATTATTCATCAAATATTTTACACACCCAATCCAATCATAATAGTCCATCTGTGTACCGTCATCCCAATTCAAGAAAGACTTCACTCCAGGATATTTTAAAGTCATTACATAGAAAATTTCTTCACTTGCTGGCCTATATTCAAAATCTCCATTATATATTGCACTAGCTCCAGTGAATATGTTAACAGAAGCTTCAGAATCAAATGTCTTTGTTTTATTTCCTTTATTATATTTTATCATAACAAATTAATATAATTAAGCATCACAGCTCATTGTGTATAATTTCACATTATGAACTTTTTCATACAACCAAACTGGAGAATTGTCAAAATTAACATGGTAAGAAATTAAATTCTTTCTTATCCGTATCAATAACAATTGTTATTCCTTGCTCTCCTTTATTGCGAATCACATTACTAATCTTTATAACACGACAATCGGCAATATCAGTAAATGGTAATTCCCAGTCCATAATTGGTCCATCATGAGATTTATCATCACTTCTATACTTATATGTCATACAATAATTTTCGCGATTCTCGATCCATATTTCATTATTATCTGAAAAGTTATTAATGAATTCACTCAGAGTCATTCCTATCTTTCCTGGTTCATTATGATACCCATACAAAACTTCTCTATCTTTAATAAGATTATTAACAGCCCAGAAAACATTGTCCATAAATTTTGCAAGAATATGATCTGGTGTATTAGATACATTCTCAAGATTATGAGAATTTATAACATTTTCAACATCTTTCTGAAATGGTGTCTTAGGTGAACAGCCATTATAATTTCTATCTTCCATTACTTCTATTACTTCTATTATTTACTTTTAAATAAATCTGAATCTCTCAAATTTGCTTTATCCATTTAATTATATTAATTATATCGTTTATTTGCATAGCTTCACGATAAGAAACATTATGTATCAAATTCTTTTTTAAGCCGTTCATACTCAGCCATCCTTTGTTTTCTTAGGCTCTCTTCCTCTTCTTTTTTCTTCTTCTTTTTTTCTTCTTCGTATTTGGTGTTCATATCGTTTACGATAGTCCAAATTTCCTCATCAGTCATTGAAAGGTACTCAATCGGGAAATAACCACTATGCTCCTCGTGTCCCTGATACTTCCCATACTCATCCCCTTCCCAATAAACCTCGTTGTCTTCCAAGGTAAACTTATCAGCAAACAGTGGGTTAGAACTACACGATTCCTGATACTTCTTCACATTAGAAAGTATCTTAGCAACCAGCTCTGCATCCTTAATGAAGAGAGGGTACAAATTTTTTAATTTTTCAAGTTCTTCTTTTTTCATACCATTCCTTTTGTGTTATATCTATATCGAAATCTACAAAATTTTCAATAAAAATCAATCGTTCTATAAGTTTACTTGCTTTCATAAAATTGATTTTAAATTTATCTACAAAAATCATGTATTTTATTTACCCTTTCCTCGTATCGTCTTAGAGGTGTTTCAAAATCTTTATTTTTCTTTTCCTCTGGTGTAACTTCGCATCCAACACCAAGAACCCCACCTTTCCAAGAGCCTCTCTGATTTCCCATCTCATCTTTAAATTCTATATTAAGCGTCGTTCTTACTTTTCTAAATAGTTTTGCCCATCTCAACCATTTTTGTCGCCATTCTCTTTCTTCCATGAAAACAGTAGCAGTTGTGTCTTGAACCTCACCTTGTTTTGTAATATAGCGAAATGGAAATTCTTTTTTTATAAGTCTTTGATCATCATCACGTAGATTATAAGGATACTCAAAAGTATCTTCCCCACGTTTTCTAGCCTTACGCCTTTCAGATTCAAGACATGTAAACCATCCATCATGTGTTAGAAAAGATATTCTATGAAAATCGTAAGTCCATGGCATATAAATACATTTTACATGAGAATGACCATTTTTATTTTTATAATACCAGAAAGAATCAAAAAATTTTCCTTCTCCATATAAATAAAAACCGTATTTCTTTTCTGGATTATTTACATCCTCACCTTCATAATGACCAATCTTCTTATTAACCCAAGGAAAATAAAGATATAGGTTTCCCCAACCAAGAGAAAGTCTTAAACTATGTCTATTATCTTCATACCCACATGTTTCATAAACGGCTTGAACTTTATGCCACCCAGTATAAAAATTTATCCAATTTATAATTCCATAATCGTCATCATATGAAGAAACTCTGAACACTTTATTATAATGTGCTTTTCCAGTTTCTCTATCCGTATAAAGATAATTCTTCTTGAATACTACATGAAACTTGCCAATATAAAAATCAAAATATTCTTTCTCGTTTATCATAATTAATAATATATTATTTGTTTGTGAATCTGTCTTCTGTTGTAACCTCTGTATTACTGCTTTGATAGTACTTCTTGATAGCAGAAATGGCACACTTATGTTCTAAGATTCCATCATCAGACTGGTAGCCATCAACTTTACCAAGAGTCTTTTCGAGGATATTCTTTGCATGCCAAAGACTATCAATACCATAATCTTTTCCATTATATTCTTCATCCTCAATCTTCTTCAACTCTTTCTTTTCGGAGTTCCATTCATAGCCTGCTTCTTTCATCTTTTGGAATAAAAGGTCACGCTGTTCTTTAGTTGCAGGTTTTACAACTGCATCAATAAGACAGAAACATTCATTCTTACCTATGTCATTGTAGAACTTTCCATTATCAGTGTTTACGTGACAATATCCCATCAAACGCTTGCCATTGATAAGATGGAACATGAAGATATTAGAACCATTTACAAGCACATCACCATCCTTTGCATCTTGAATTGTCCAAACGTCATAGTCTTCCTCTAAAATATAATTAGGGACATGATAATCATTACCTTCAACATCGACTATTTCAGTAGTATTGACAAGTTTTTTTTCTATATGAAAAACCTCCTTGCTTTCCTTATCTACAATCCAATCACCAACCTTAAACTTAGGCTCAACTTTTGATGCAAATTCATTCGGCTGAAGATTGATGTTCTCATAATCAACAGACTTCTGCTCACCTTGCTTTTCAAGCCAAGCGAAAACTTGATAACCATAAACACCATTCCAATCACTCATATCACATTGTTCTCCAAAAAATTCAATGAGTGCTTTCCTTATCCTCTCATCCTCACTCTCTGCAAGTTCGGGGAAGATTCTTTCTAATGTAGCTTTAAGGTGTCTATCCTCATCTTTGTATGCAACATTTGCTCTTTCAAGAGCCTCTTTGTATTTCTGTTCGTAATCCATGATTATAAATATTTTGAAAGTTTTCTATTTACATGCTTCGTCAACTAATTCTAACTTATACCTTTCTATTTCTTCCTGAGTGAACCAATACTTTGATTTTATCGGTTTAAACGAAAAGAAAAAATCGTTGTAAGTGTATCTACTTTCAATGTCTCGGATATAATCATCATGGTTATCACAATCCATCCACAGACGTTGTATACATAATTGGTTTTTATATGCTAATACTTTATTGTTACGATAAATTCCATAATAGCATATTACTAATAACGGAGCAATAACTAATAGATTTTTTATTATTTTCTTTACCATATAATAAGTATATTTTTGTTGTTATTTACTATATTTCTTTATCATTTCATCGTTTCTATGCAGCGATTCAGTGACAAACTTACAGAAAGCATTATCAAGTACCTCCTTAATACTTTTATGTTGCTCTAAATTAGTATAACTTTTCTTAAGTTCAAAGCATTCGTTTGTGATAAGATATTCTGCTTGTGTCATAATAATTCTAAATTTTAATTAATGTTTGTTTTTAATTTTGAATTATAAACTTTTAAGTTAAGACTATAACTGAAATACCATTTTCAGTATCTGACTGCATAAATCCGTAATCATACCAACTTCCAACGCCATGACTATGACCTAATTGATTAGATGATTCTCCTAAAATAGTTAAACCATATACATATTCTCTTCCTGTATTATCGTAGTTAACTCTTGGTTTTACAATAATACAAGGTTTACATGTTTCTATCAAAATTTTAATCTTTTCTGCTTGTGTCATAACTTATTATCCTTTTGTGATTTAATTATTACTTTTACTTTATCCCCTTCTTTATAAGGTTCAAGTGCTTTAATAACTGCATCTTTATCTATTTCTTTAAGATAGGTGTTACGATTTTTACATACGGTAGCATCAAAGGAATTTAACTCAAAGTCCACCTCTTTCACTTCAAATGTATTGATAAGATTTTTAATAGACTCCAAAGTAGAATAGTGGTTGTCGTCAGCCCATGAAGCAAATGAGCCATCTTCATAATAAGACACTTCTTCTTCTTGTCTTCTCTCTATCTCCACTACTAAAGCGTCTTTATCTATATACTTTCCCATAACTTAAACTTCTTCTGTTGTAGTTTTATAACAATCGTTGATGGTCACTTCAAGGTTGCGATATTTTAAGCCATCCATTGACTCAACCACTTTTTTCTCTGCTTCTTTCTTTATATCCTTCTTGTTGCAGTAAAAACGCTCTGTTTCAAAATCTTCATATGACATCCATTCTCCACTCTCTTCTTCAAGCCATTCATAAGTCCACGAATAACTTACAAACCATGCATAATCACGTCCTACTTTCATACCCTATTCTCCTTTCATATACCTTTCAAAATCTTTAAATATTCTATTTGCTGCTTTGAACCTTGATTCGGTATATTTGGCATAACTAAAAGCCAGTGGCTCTCCATCCTCATCGGTTTCAATTTCTTGAGGTATGTTAGTATGCTTAATAAACCATTCTTTCGCCTTCTCAAGAAAGGCATCGGTGCGGATGTATTCAGTCATCCCAATCTGCTTGTCCTCCAAAAAACTATATCCTCGAACACTCCAAGCATTATAGTCGTTTTTTATAAAATGTATTTGTATCTTCTCTGGTACTTCGTTTTCTTGCATAACTTTATTTCTATTATTGATATTGTATATTAACAATGCAAATATACATCTTCAAGGACATTGTCATAGACTTTTAACTTTTCTTCTATGGTAAGTTATTCCATGATCTGTGTTTTTAAAATATTTAGTATTATTACCAATGGCTATCAGCAAAAAAGAACACTGTATCATCAGGCAAATTTTTTATTGCTTCTATAACTCTTACTTTATTCCTTTCTTCTTTCTCATTACAATTTATACCGTCATAAGGTTCAAAATCAGGACAATTAAGACAATCAAAACTCCCAATCCAAAACCTTTTTGGTGGTAAGTAATTGTCCTACGTCATAAGGACAAACTTGTTTTTCGTTGTCCATATTCATCCTCTTCACCTTTAATAAAGTAGGTGTAAGAATAATCATCGGTATCATCCAATACAAGCGTACTTAAATCACATTCAGACAACTTAATCTCTTTAATGTGCTTGTAAGATTCAAGATACCCACAACGATACTCCTTCATCATTATTTGCTTACCTTGCTGCTCCGCTTGGTAAAGTTCCATTAATCTTCCTAAAGTCATGATACTAATTTATTTGATTCATGTAATTTAACAATCATTTCAACACAAGCATCAATTAGTTCCTCATGTTCGTAGGTTCTGTAGTTATACCCATCACCGACAATTGAATATGTAAAAATGTCTGATTGGTCAAGTTGTGTCTTTTCTATCTTAATGTTATCTTTTAACACATCAAGTAGTGCAGCAAGACTCCAACATGGGTCATGCTCATTATCGAATCCACCATATGGTCGAAGTTCATGGGTAATCATGTAAGGGTTAGTGGAATTGATGCACATATCCGCACTTTCAAGTGGCAATATCTCAGCCAACTTCTTAGACTGGTTAATATCTGTATAACTTTTCATAATAGTTCTTGCTCCTTGAGTTTTAAAATTAGTTCCACACAGGCATCAACTACGTTAAAATATGATTCAGTCATAAATCCGTTTGCTTCAAAATAGTAACCACCTTCGTACATTTGTAGTTCGTATCTTCCATTGTTACGAATAATTTCTAGAAGTGCAGATGTACTCCAACAGGGTATTTGGTTATGCATTGCAGAATAATCTCCTATATGTGGTATAGTACTATAATAATTTTCAAGAGGATGTTTAGAATAATACATATCCACACTCTCTATCGGCAGTATCTCAGCCAACCTCTTTGATTGTTCTAAATTAGTATAACCTTTCATATTATTTGTCTTAATCTATGTTTACAAATAAGCCATATTTATTAGCAAATTCATAAATCTTCTCTTTTAATATCTTTCCAAATACATGATAATGAAAATGTTGTGCATCAATACTTGGCTTTGGCTTATTGTCATAACGTTCATATAATAACCCACGAATCTCTTGTATTTCGTCAGCTTCTTTAACAAAGTCTTCAAAAATAAAGTCTTTATTGTTGAATGCGTCTTTAAGGAAATAAGCAATTCCTTCAACAACAGGTAAACAGTGTATTTCTGAAAACCAATCTTTTGAGTTATTACTTTGTTCTTGATAATATTCTATATCGAACAAAGTATAACCTCTACTGTTATTTTGTTCTCCTTTTGGAATATAATATACTTGATATGTCATACTTTTGATTTTTTTGTTTATGTTTCTTAATTAGTAGTTTCTATAGGTTCAAGAATCTCTATCGTGTTCTACACCTTTAGAGACTATTCCTTGTTGTTTATTTTTATCTGACTACTCCCACCACTAAAGTAGTGGGGTTCTTGGGAGCAAGCGCAAAGCACCTTTGGGGGGCATAGCCTAACGGCTTACCTTAACTCCACACTTGGGTAGTCCTCCCCAGTCCCAAATATATGTTTAACCATTTGTTTTCGGGCTTGTATTCTTGTTTTTCCGAGGTGATTTTGGGCATCCGAGAGTTACCATACCATTCCAACCAACAAGAAAAGGTTCTTTATCCCTTTGTGAACATAAGGTAGATGATTGCTAATGCAAATATACAACAATATTTTGAAAAAACAAAATTTTAATTCATTTTTTAGGCTGCTTTCACCCAACATCTAAAGAAGTGGGTTTTCTCGCAGCCTATTCATAATTCTTAACAAACCATATATAATTTTGGCACCAAACTTGCAAGTGTTTCTACGTCTTGTTCGTTTGTAATTATAGCAAGTACCAACCATTCCACAATTGGTTTGATATATTTTTAACTAAAATTTAATACTTAACATGCCGTTCTTCTACAATATCTTCACTTGTAACTGTTGTTACACACTCAACATAAGGAAATATCTCAGGAAGAGAAGCAGAATAGATCCATCGATCCCATGATAGACATTCTTTCATGCTTTCGGTAGAACCTATGTCCATTGTGCCACTTGAGACTACCCAAGAGAAAGAGCCGTTTTGACTTCCATGGAACGAATGACTTATAGGTTTTAAGGTATTAATAACCCCCATGTCGTAAAGTCTCTTGATAATTTTTTCACTTGTTTTCATTATTGCAAATATAATATAATTTATAAAATTTCCAAAATTTCCGCATTAAAAATGTTAATTTCTTCCATTATTTCTGACATTTTTCATCAATTTTATCAATCATTTTTTTGCAGCAATATCAACAGCAACATCAGCAACAACTTTATGAATTGTTCTGTCAAACAATTTTGTTAAAATAGAATTGTCATCAGAAAGCATTCCATTTACAATTTGTCCAGACAATTGTATAAGTTCTTCTCTTCTATCCATCTTTTTTTCTTTTTTTATTTTCTAACGTAATAGGATTATTTGCATTTTCCTTGGGTGTCACCCACCTTAAATTACACGCTCTATTATCACTTCTTATTGTGTTAATATGGTCAACAAATAACCCATTCTTGTAACCTTCTATTCCATGAAAGGCAATAGCAACAAGGCGATGAACAGGAACTGTATGTCTTCCACATCCTCTATCAACCCAAACATAGACGTAGCCACTTTTCTGTAAGTATTGTTTTAACAACAACCCATCTTTTTTCCTTACAACATTTCCTTGGTCTGACACTGCATAGTTTGGATAAAGTTCACAATCCTTCCATTCTTCTTCCTTATTCATTGCAAAATGTTGAGTGAAACCATTCATATGCTTTATCAATTGCATCCTCTGGCGTATCTGCGTCAAATCCCTTTATAGAATCATCTTCCTCACAAGAAATCCAATCAACATGCCAACTTCCGTCAAAGTAGTAGAGATTAGGTGCATATCCCCAATCTTTAACGGTTGATTTCATATCACCCGTAATATGCTGAAGGGTTTTGAACTTATCCAATGCATCATTATAAACAACTGTTATTGGTGCTGTTGCTGTTACTTTTAATTTCCGATATTCTTCATATTGGTTTAAACGTTCCCTTATGAATGGTTCAAATATCGGCATTATAGAATCCAAAACATCATCAATGTTCTGTTTCAGTATTTCTTTAATTGTACTTTGTATCGTCTGATACAATGCAGTATTCTTAATTTTCAAATTTTCCATGTTTTTTCCTTTCTATAATTTTAATCCTAGTTGTTCCTTTCTTATTTTCAACAGAAGGTCATTTACAAACTCAGTATCAATACTCTCAGGAATAGTGCTTTCAGCTATTGCCTTTTCAATCTCGTCATTTTTCTCAAGCATTTCCATAACTAATGGATATGCAAATGACATTATAGAAAAACAAATAAACATCAATATAAATACGGGTATATACCCAATTAGCCAAAGTGTTCTTAGAATATATTTCATAATCATAACATTTTAAGTTCATGTAATTTAATATTCATTTAAACACAAGCATCGACTGGATTGTCATAAGCATCTGAAATCATAGGTTTCTTACTTTCACAGACCACAAACACAGTTCCATCCGTGTTAGTTGACAAAGAGTAGTCTGGTAAAACACTAAGCAATGTAGAAAGGCTCCAACAAGGACTTATAAAAGATGGGACACACACATTAAAGAACTCATTAAATTCGCTATATGGCGTCATAATAGGTAACATACTAATAGTATTAATACAGTATATTAAAACTTACACAAAGTTGAACTTCGTGCTTTATTAACTTCTTGCTTCACAGATCCACTACTTTTTAGCAAACTGTTTCCAGTTGGGTCATCCATAGTTGGGTTCTCCACAAGCTTAAATTCGGGTGTACTGCACCCTATTTGTTTTTTACTAAAATGTTAAGTTTTGTTTAAATAGTTATTTAACTATTGATTACACATATCCGCACTTTCAAGTGGCAGTATCTCAGCCAACTTTTTACTTTGTTCTAAATTAGTATAAACTTTCATAACTCTAATCTTTATAAGGATTATTTTCTTTCGTTACTTCAATAGCAAGACCCATAGGAATCAAGCCACGATAATCTACATGTATTGAATTAAGATAGTCAATAGACTCCCATGTATCGTTATATTCAATTTCAGTACCTAACTCACTAAATTCATAATGTGCTACATCACTCCGTGCACAAAGGTCATGATAGTGCATCAGCTCCTCTGTAGTCATGCTTGACATCGGACGGAGGTATGGCTTGATGGTTTCTATATTACACTCGTTCATTAGTCCGACAAGACCATAACAACATTTAGACTCGTATTTGTGAATTTCGCACAATGTACCAGTGACTCCCTTACTGATGTAATTGTCATCTTCATCCATATCCATTGTAACACCATAACACATTACTCCATACGACAACCTCGCACATAGGTCTTTAAGTAATAGTTCTTTTTCTTCTTGTGTCATACTATTATCTGTTATGGAATCCAATAAAGATGTGTTTTTTGTCCTTGTTCCTACCGAAAAGGATGTCAAGATTTTTTGCCAAACAAGTTGTCTTGAACTTAAATTCTCGCCAATCGAAATAAACAAATTGGCAATTTCCACTTTTGTCAAATCTTACTATTTTCATTTTCTATTCTTTTTAGTTTCTAACTGATTGTTTCTAACAGATTTAATGCACCGATCGCTTCTCGGTATTTGTGTAAAGCATTAGCGCAAATCTTTTGCATCCTACGCATTGCTTCGTCAATGTCACAATAGATGTCACCCATTGGATCAACGTAGAATGATGATAGGTCAGCAGGCATGGAGTATTTGGTATCTCCGATAGTGATAAACACATATTGACTACTGGATGCTTCTGTACATTCCACATTAACAATATCCACATTGCTGCCTTTGATTACGTACACTTCATCGCCAGCACGAAGTTCTCCGAATGTCTTACTCATTGTTATATTCTCCTTCTTCTTTAACAATATAGCCACGATACTCTAACTCTGAGATTAGCACATCTGTATCTATCATATCAATATTGCTTGTTACAAACCCCTCTTGTTCGTCAGATGATAGGTCACTCCATGCGTTATCAAATGGGATTTCTACCGTGACAAAAAGTTTATTGCTTAAAAAGCCTCTTCTACTCATATTTCTTCTCCTTTCTGCGTCTTTAATCCAAGATAAAAGAAATGTTTGGCAATTATTGCAATATCATCTCTTCTACCAGGAAGCCAATTATAATATATATCTATTTCTTTCTCCAAGTCCACCTCTTTCACTTCAAGGATGTTGAGGACATTTTTAACCCAAGTTAAAGCATTAAGCCACATAAGAACATCCCTATCCATCTTTTCACCAACTTGCATTTGGTGTGTGTTGGTAGGGTGAAGTGCTTGCATCCTTCGCTCTATCTTAGCCAATACAATGTCTTTATCAATTAGTTTCATAATTACAATGATTTTAACAACTCTTCTTTTGTTTTAAAGATGGTTTTTGCTGTCCTATAACTAAACTCGCCTACGCCATAATAAGTATCATCATCATTTATCTTTTGCACTTTGTAAGAAACATTCTTTTCAAAGCGATGCTCGTCAAAATAAGATTTAATCTTTCTCACAATGTTTATACATTTGTCAGTCCATGACAAGTCTGCTTCTTCCTTAAAATGCACATTAACTTCATAAACAATGCCTCTCGTTGGCTTATTTTCATACATAAACCATACAACATCTTCTACACTAAACTTTGTTTCAAACGCTTCTATTTTCATTTCTCATCCCTTTCATTTGATTTAAAAAGTGAATAGAAGAAGCCGAGTAATGCTCCATATACAAGTGTTATAAATCCAGAGATAAAGAACTTAAAGCCCAATGTCTCGCCACTAAACATAATGCCTAATACAGCAAGGATATAGCTTACAGCAACCAGTGGATATATTATCCATTTCATTCCTCACCTCCTTCTCTAATAATTCCAAATATCTGCGGATTGGCAATGATATTATAGTCGTCACACCACAGTATGTTAAATCTTGAACAAACTTGTTTGTTCATTATCAACTTCTTGTTTCAACCTACCACTACTTTTTAGTACCTCATCGCTGAGTCTGTCATCCACAGTTGGGTAGTCCACAAGCGTGAATTCGGGTGTACTGCACCCTATTTGTTTTTTACTAAAATGTTAAGTTTTGTTTAAATAGTTATTTAACTATTGATTACACCCCTGCCTTTTCCTTTACCCATTTAACAATATCCGATAGGTTTGTGTTTTCGTCAAACGCTTTTGCGATTGTCTTTACTTCGCAATTACCATTGCAGTCGTATTGCTCTCTTCGCTTAAATTCGATTATGTATGTTTTTCCCATATTTATTCTCCTTTCATTGCTTGTTTAAAGCCCTCAATTATCCAATCTTTACAAGGTTCGCAACAGTCATGGTATCTCATGATATAGTGTGTTCGCAGAAAAGCATCCATCCATTCATAAGCCTTGTCTATTAATACTTGTTTCTCGGCTTTAAGTTGCTCGTCTTTCCATTCTGCCATTGTCATAGCAGAATTATATATTGCTCTGTCTGTAACAACATCGGAGCATCCTCTATCGTGGATGACATCTTGTACTATCTCTTTCGCTTTATCTTTGTTTGTCATATTTCTTAAATTTTAAAATTATCTGCTAAATCATTCTGTCCGCACAATCGCAATGCATGTTGGAGTTCGTGAACGTACTTTGTTATAAATGTTGGGTGGTATGGTTTACCTTGTTCGTAATATCCGAACACGCCATCTACTAATTCAAGAGAAAAACCAAAACCTCGACACATCCAAATATTATATTGCTTACCTAGCCTAACGAACCCATTCTTCTCCAATATCTCTGTGGTGAGAGGAATAGGTGCAAGGAACTCATCATAATCGTTTTCGTCCCAATCATTTTCTGCCCAAAATTTGAAGTCTTCTATTGTGATTGGTCTCGCATGGAAGAAAACATCGTAATCACCATCCATGTTAGAACGTGTCTCACCAACATCAATATAATCTCCAACCATTAAGTCTGTTAATTTCATATCTATTTCTTTTTAAATTCATGTGATTTCAATATCATTTCATAACAAGCATCAACAGGGTTATCATGCCAGTTCGTATCGATATTTCTGATACACTTATAACCTAAGCCATTTATATCATGCAATAAAACTGTTCCTGCTGGAATAATATCAAGCAATGCAGCAAGACTCCAACAAGGAGTATCGTCTGTAACATTAAAATATTTAATATCGAATGAACCATACAATACCTTAGCGTGAGTAATCTGTTCTTTTGTTATTAGTTCAGGGTACTCACTAATATTTGAATAACACATATCAGCACTTTCTATTGGCAGTATCTCAACCAACTTCTTTGACTGATTTATGTCTGTATAAGATTTTACTTTCATAATTTATCTAAATATTAATCCAAAGTTGGCTTTGTTTCAAATCCATTTAAAACTCGAAGTGTATTAAGTTCTTCTCTTGATTCTAAAAATTCGATTTCAATAGTTTTAAAATTATACATTTCCATAAAATGCTTTATTGACAAACCAAGAAGTTTGTTATCGGTATTAAATGCCTGTTCAAAGTTATCTCCTCGAAAACCTCCAGTCATTCCATTATCCCAATCTAATAAATACAATTTCATAATTTTTTATGCTTTAGTTATTTATACATTCCTTCTGGTGCTTCTAATGCAAGATTGTGTACATCGATTAAACCATTAAAATCAAAATGATGTTCTAACAACCATTGAACAACATCCCAGCTTCTATATCTCATTATAACATCAATACCAAATGCTTTATCCTCATATCCAATAACATCTTCTCTTTCTAAGTTATCAAATAGAAAACTATCATATTCTTCCTTTTCTTCTTCAGTCATACTTGACATTGGGCGGAGATAAGGCATAACTATAGAATCATCCAGAATTCCCTCATAGGACAGTGTGGAATAATATCCACCACCATTGCATAAAGTCAAAAAATCAGATTTAATGATTTGTCCATGATGAGTTTTTACCCATACCTTCACATCATAAGGCAACCTTGCACAGAGTTCTCTCAGTAGTAATTCTTTTTCTGCTTGTGTCATAACTTATTAGTATTTATAAAATTGTTTAATTGCTCTGCCAATAAGAATTGGTGTCATAAACCACCCTACTACAAATCCAAACAAAATGTCCATGAACTTCACCCAAAATGTGTTTGTTGTATCCCACAGCCAAGATGTATGAACACATCCTGTAAAAAATACATACAAGAAAATAATACATTCCATATCTTACTCTCCTTTCATATAGTTTTTGAAGTTATCAATCATTCTTAATGATAGTTTCTCTCCGTGATAATTTTCAAAAAGAAACTTGCAAGCTTTTTCAATAAATGTATCCTTACGGATATACTCAATGTCTCTATGAAAATTCAAATGACTTTTACTAAACGATGCAAGTAAAACATTATTTGGTTCTCCAAAAGAAGGAGTCATATATATCTTCTCTGGTGCTTCGTTTGTCTCCATAACTATTATCCTTTCTGTGCTTTAAGACCAAGTTTATAGCAATATTGAGCAAATGTCCATGTTTCTTCAAATCCCCAAGAGACATCATTATAATCTGGATGTTCTTTGAAGAAACGAACATAATCCGCATAGTCCATTTCTTCCACGAAGTCATTCTCTTTCACTTCAAGCATATCAATAGAACACATTATGCTTTTAACATACCATAAAGCAACTTGCTTTTCTCTACTTAAAGAGTCAAAAGGTTGTCCTTTATATATTTCGCTTATTAGTTTCTCTATCTCACCTTCTAAAGCGTCTTTGTCTATGTAATGTGCCATAACTTTTTCTTTTAAAAAAATTGGTCATAAGGATGTGTAGGATAACCACATTCGGTCATCTTATTACGTTTATATTCTGATAGTGGATTCTTAACATTGTTTTCTTTACAGTATATTAAAACTTACACAAAGTTGAACTTCGTGCTTTATTAACTTCTTGCTTCACAGAGCCACTACTTTTTAGCGAATCATTTCTGATTGGGTCATCCATAGTTTGGTTCTCCACAA
>Ga0247611_10001983_pt1 | contig 34803 bp, 20 predicted proteins | sample 177DNAGHGhighgp2_FD_192422 | JGI IMG/M metagenome (GOLD analysis project Ga0247611, IMG submission 192422) | Sheep rumen microbial communities from Palmerston North, Manawatu-Wanganui, New Zealand - 1770 DNA GHGhigh gp2 | ecosystem: Host-associated > Mammals > Digestive system > Stomach > Rumen... | reverse complement strand
TCCATCATTAATTGTTTGACCACATATACTACATGATGCTCATGGTATATCAGGAGCTATACATTGACCATGTTCTGACGTATATCCTTTAGGACATTGCTCTATTGTTGTCGTCCATCCAGTACAGAAATCTCCTCATCCATCATATGAGAATGTAACATACAAATTTCTTTTTGTCGATTGTGGATTTTCATCAACGACAAATAATATATACTTCGTACCTTCATAATCCATGTTAAGATAAACATTTTTAATTCATTCAGATTGAGAAACTACACTAACATGACTCGGATCAACTCATGGCTCATATTTATCTGATGTCTGTGCTCCATCAGTTCAACCTACATGTACAATCTCATCTTCCCAATTATCTGTAACTTTATTACAATCAACTGCAGTTCTAATACAATCAGTCTGCTCATCATTAACTTCATATCAAGATCTACATTTCCAATGACATCTATATAATGAATCAGAATTTCATTGATAAGACCAATGTCTTCCTTCAACATCTGAAGAACTCGTTCATAAAATTGCAACATCTTCACTTGGATGATCACCTACACAAGGGAATGTTGTTGGAGTTACATTCTGATGAACCGCTCAATCCTCACAACGCACTGCTGGAAGATAATTTGGAGTTGGCATTGATGGTGCAGAAAGTGGACTTATTCAACTACCATCATCAGATCTACATTCATAGTTTGGACCACATTTTCTACCATCTAAACACTCTGCTGTTGATCAAGGAGAAGTACATTCAACACACATATGATTTGAACACAATTTAGGAATATTAGTTCCATCATTATATTTATCACCTGTAGGTTCACAATCACTATCATCACAACAATATCCTCAGTGGTCAACACTTCATGCTGGGATTAAATCAGGATTTGAACATATATCAAATTCACACTTTCAATTTCTTTCAACAAAACCATTCAATGTATCACATTCATACTGACATGTAGCAGGAGTTCCCCAATTTCATTTATCACAATATACTGGAACATTACAGTTTGTTATTACTGTATGCTCTCTTTCATTCGCTAATCTTATACAATTTCAAATATATGATTGAGCACAATCTGTTGTTCGTCAAGCAAGAGGATCACAATAATTACCTGTAAAATTACATGCATATTTACATGGTGAAGATACTCATCACCTTACAAATTGCCATCCTCATAAATATTGCAAATATGTAAAATTACTTTGTCTTGCCACTCCATAACTTCAATCTCATATTATATATTTTGGACTATTTGATGGTCTTGATGGATTATTTGTACAATTTACTTTAACATTATTAGGATAACATCTTCAGTCACTTGTATTCCATGTATATCAACTATTACACTTATTACATATTACAGCAGAAGCTGTTCATATATCACTTCCTCCATTCTGTCCATAACATTGCCATTTTTTTCATGATGGATTACTATAACTTGTATTTCACCATCAGAAATCAAGTCCAAATGGTACACGTACATTTCCCGGCATTGCTGTCACTCATGTTAATGCAATTACACTTTTCGTTTCAAATGATATTCACGTTCTCTGTGTAATAGTTATATTTGTTCATGGTAACACTAAATTACATCCGTTTAATACTCAATTAATACATTTTGCATTTCTTACTTGCAAATATCAACAATATGCCTTTATTCAATTCTTTGTACATGTCCATGTCCATTCTCATGTCACATGATTAAAATCCTCATCTCATAAACTACTTCATGCTGCACATTTTTGTGATGAAGTTAAATTTAATCTATTATATTCTACAGTACCTGTTCCACCATTTGCAGTTCAACATTTTCATCCTTCTATTTCCTTACAACTTTTACTTGAACTATCATAACTTGTTCCTATAGGACATCTGAATTCACACGCTCATAATTCTCATTCTCATTTTTTCTCTGTCCATGGTTTATTTGCCCCTAAACTTGCATCGTACATATTCCTTCATTTCTCTGCATTCTGTGGTTCTGGTTGTGCACATCTTGCTGTTCAATGATCTGATACACATCTTCCTCATTCTTCATGCATACCATCAGGACAAACACACGCATTTCATGCTTCATTCTTTATAAACAACTTTGTTTCATCACATCTCCAACTACAACTACTTGGTCAATTTGTTCAATTACTTATAAAATATGAATTACTTGGTTTTGTACACGCTCAACATCCTCTTGTTGTTCAATCACTATATGATCCTACTGGACATGATATACAATAATTTCCTTTTATATTCGCAGTTTGAGGAACTATTTTCCCTGAAATTAATACAGTAGGAATTGGGGTATTTTCAGTATACACAGCTGTAGCTGTTGATGTATTAGTTCATGTAATTACCATATATCATGGGGCACATACGAAACTACATCCTTCCTCATTTGTTCCACTACTTGTAAATCTTCCAAAATATGGATCTGTTCACTTATCTCATGACAATAACATTCATCATCATACAGCATAAGAATAACTTAAATAAGACTTTACTGGTAATTTACACGCTGTTCATGTTAAACTTTGATTTCCTCATGTTGAATAACTTCCTATTGGTGCAGGATCACAACTCCTTTTTAATGGATTATACAAATATCCTGCTTCACATGTAAAATCACAATTATCATTTCATGTTCATGGTGTTAACCATCCATTTACTCATCATCATGTATATCTATTTGCTATTGGTGTAGGATCATCAATAATACTATTTCAATTTCTTATTTTTCAACATTCTATACAATTTCCTGTAAACCATCAATTTGGATTCTCTACTCATGGATGATATCATGTTAAACATGTATATCAACATTCATTTTTCCCAGAATTATTTGGTTCTTCTATACTTGGTACTCATCAGTAAGTATACTCCAAAAACTTCCATGTTTCTTCTACCTCTGACCATCTCTTTCATCACTTAATCAATCTTGATTTATCTCTATTCTCTGGATTATTTGGTCAACAATCAAAAGGAGTATCATTTTGCTCTTCTGACTTACAGAATCTTTGTAAAAGTGGATCCTTATCTAATGGCTCCCATCTCACTCAATTACATCAACATGTTGCTGTTCATGAAAATGCTGCTGTATTTATATTTATAAATACTATTACTCATGAATTATTCGTTCATGGATTACACTTTATCATATTATCAATTTCTCATATTGATGTTCATGTTAATGTTTTTACCAACATTCAACTTGCATTTCATGCATCTAATAATACTCTTGGTTCCTCTGCATTTAATACAACTCAACTACCTCATGATATATAAAATCATCCATCTTTATTTGGTTTAAAATCTCATCATTCATTCCATACAAATACTCTAGTTACATCATTTGCATCTATATTTTCTCACAATAAAACATTGTCATCTTTATCTGTTCTAAGGTTATTTCCTTGTACTACTACATTCTTTCATCATACAGCATTTTGTTCACTTCATCATATCACTGCAACATTTTTCTTCCCTACTCAACTATCAAAACTAGTTGCTCATATTATTCATACACTTTGTATTTCTCCATCTAACTTATTTCATTCTCATCATATAATAATATTATTTAACATTGGATTACTTCCCTCTGTTTTATTTCCCTTTCATCATACAATTGCTGAATAATTTCCCTTTAATAACTCATTATTCTCTCATCATAATAATGCACTTGTAGGTAAATCTCATACTCAACTTCATACTACTATTCATTTTGCATTTACTGCTCATGTTATATATAATCATCCATTATTATATCCTATACTTACATTACTTTCTCCTTGTGGTGGAAAAACATGCATTCACGACAAATACTCTACTTTATTTGATACTCATCATATCGATACAGTATTTGCTGCAAATACTTTTTGGATATTAAATCATCCTAATAGTAAAATTCATCATGCTAAAAAAAGCGATATTGTAGTTACTACCATAACTTTTACCTCTCTTTTTTTGTTTTTCATTTCTTTTTTTTATACGTATAAAGCTTTCTATAATTCTATTCCTTTTCTTATTTTTACTCAATTTTAACAATTATTTTTTTATATTTACTTATTGACTTATATTAAATATATTATATAATATATTTTTTAGATACAAAAATTATCTTTTGCCCTGGACTTTTTATTCCAGAATTTTATACTCTCAATTAAGAATAAAGAATGTTTTTTACTTTCTTTAAAAGTTTATGTTCAATTTGCGCATTGCAAGACCTATACTCCACTTTCTTATAATAAATTTTCTCTTTTTCCTAACCTATAAAATTAGATTATATACAGACTTCATCCCTTGAGTTCAACTCCCTATACCATTAATAAATTGAGAAGAATTACTCATATTTTCTCTTATTGCTAGTACATGATTCATCTTAATAGGAATTATTAAAGATTTCTATTGTCTTAATAAAAGGATTGTAAATCACTTCCAAACCTTTTCAAAAACGCGAATATATTGGTTTATATGTATTTCCTTTCTTTCATATTTCTGACAAGGATTCATCTTCTTCTTTGGAATCTCAAGATTTATTATTATCTTTGCATGAATCCTCACATATACAGTTCTCTTTTTCTTTGATCAATGACGAAGAGCAATTGAATATAATTTTGAAAAAAAGAGCTGAAAAAAAATACTAATCATCTCCGATGAGACAATGGATTCCTACGAAGTACTCAGAACAATAAAGGATAATTTTTCTCTTCCTACGGAATTCATTTCTTCAAAAGAAATCGATGATATCAGTTTCTGAAATTATGATATTTGTATTGTTGTTGGTAATTTCAAAAAAGATAAACTACAAGAAATATTTGAAAAAACAAGATTCCACGATACAAGATTCTTCCACATCAGTGAATGATTTTTCCTAGAAGACGTTGTATATAAACCAGAAATTATTCAAAATATTATAGCTCTTGAATATAAACATTCTAAACTTGATGGTCGATCTTTAATACTAAAAAGGATATTTGATTTAGTAGGATCTACTTTTGGAATTATCATACTCTCACCTCTTTTCTTAATAATAGCTATTATAATAAAACTAGATAGTAAATGACCTATCATTTATAAGTCAAAAAGAGTCTGATACTGATGAGAATTATTCACCTTCCTAAAATTCCGTACAATGTATACCCATCTCAGTGTTTGATACGGATGAGAAGAAGCTGAAAAATTATATAAAAAACTGATAGATTCGGATTCTAATAAGAGAAAATGAGTTCTACCAAAAATAGAAAACGATCCAAGAATTACTAGAGTTTGAAAATTCTTACGTAAAACATCACTTGATGAATTACCACAACTCTTTTCAGTATTTATTGGAACAATGTCTCTTGTTTGACCAAGACCTCATCTTGAAAATGAAGTAGCAAAATATGAACCATGGCAAAAAAGATTACTTAGCATAAAACCATGAATCACTGGATATGCTCAAGTATTTTGAAGAGATTCATTAAGTTTTGATCAAGAAGCAAAATTAGATCTTTATTATATCCAAAACCGAAGTATACGATTAGATATTTATGTAATTGTATGAACATTTGGTGTTATCTTTAAATGACGTTAATTTTATAAATTACTACATAAACATGAAAAAAGTATTATTTTACTCTATCCTATCACTTTCTTTCTTCGCCCCAATTTTCGCATACACACCAAGTGATGAAGAAAAAGCTGAACTAACAGAATTAAAAGGACAAATAACACAACTTGGAGAAGAAAGTAATTTAACACTTTGGAATCTTTATGAACAAGCAAGAGATATTCTACCTTATATTACAGATGAAAAAATTAATTATTATATAACACAATTAAGAGACTATTCTCTAACAAAATTTACAACAAAAAAAGATAAAGCAAAAGACGCAACCGAAGATTTAAAAAAAGAAATTATAGAAGAATATAAAACAGCATTAGAAAATGCAGAAAGTTTAAGTGAAAATTGTTATGGATGGTATAATACACTAGATAATTTAAGTTATGCTTATGACTTTCCTACCGCACTAACCATAGCTATTTGGTATAGAGAATCATCTTGCTGATATTATCTTCCAAAAAACGGAGATTGACCATTCCAAATCACAAGTAAAGATTATTGAAACTGAGAAATATCAAAAGAAATTTTTGAACAAACAATAAAAGATTTTCTAGAATTCTCATGGAATAAAATTAACCGATACAACAGTAAAAATCCAGATACTCCTATCCTAATGTGATATAAATATTTTACATATGATGGACTTTATAAATTTGCAGGACTCTATAACTGATTAAGCGGATGAACAGTATATTGAGACATTGCCCCAGCAAATGAAAAATATTTCCTAGAAAAAATGCCATGAGAATATGAGAATTGAAAGAAAAACTGACTCTTCTTACAATTCCTTAAAGTTTTGGAACGAGAATTAGAAAACAACTAAATTTCACTTGAAATCAGAGACCAATTGAATACAAAGTTTTCCGCTAAACAAAAAAAGAGATTAAAATGAAAAAAACAGAAGTACAAAATTGGTTATTTACATTCTCAATTGTGGTAATAATCCTAGTATTTTGCTTAGGAGCTAAATATGGAGAGCAACTATTTGGAGAAAAACATCTTGTAATCACTGATAGCACCTCGATAAATAAGCTACAATTAAGAGAAAATTCTCAAACAGAAACATTTGTATTCAAACAGACGGAAAAAAATTTTATCAGCCTACTCTCTTATTTTGAAGATAAATTTCCAAATGCAGAAATTATAAGCATAACAAGAGAAGTTGATAATAGTAATCTCCCAACAAATGGATTCAAAGTAACGTTCAAATTTTCAACAGAAAACTGAGAACATTTCACAGTAATTAGTAAAAAGCCCTGATATTACTCAGGGCTTTAACTATATTTAAATTTATTACATACTTTCATGGAATGTTCTCTTAATCACTTCTAACTGATGAGCTTTAGATAATCTAACAAAATTAACTGCATATCATGAAACTCTAATTGTCAAAGAAGGATAATTTTCTGGGTGTTCATATGCATCCATCAAAGTCTCCCTATTAAGAACATTAACATTAAGATGATGTGCTCATTTCTTAAAATATCATGTCAATAATCCTACTAAATTATCATTTTGTTCTTCTTTTGTTGCTCATAATGATTTTGGGACAATAGAGAATGTATTAGAAATACCATCCTGAGAAAAATCATAATCAAGTTTTGCTACTGAATTCAAAGAAGCAATAGCTCATGAATGATCTCTTCCATGCATTGGATTAGCTCCTGGAGCAAATGGTTCTTCAGCCTTTCTTCCATCAGGAGTAGCTCCTGTTGCCTTACCATACATTACATTAGAAGTAATAGTAAGAAGAGACAATGTTGGAGTTGCATCTTTATATGCTCTATGCTTTGATAATTCCTCCATAAGATAATGTTGAATCTCTTTACCCATTAAATCTACCCTATCATCATCATTTCAGAACATTGGATATTCTCATTCTATTTCAAAATCTTTAGCAATACCATTTTCATCTCTAATAGCCTTAACTTTAGCAAATTTAATAGCAGATAAAGAATCCAAAACTACTGACATACCTGCGGCTCCATAAGCAATATCTATTCCACATCAAGAATCAATAAATGCCATTTGAGCTTTTTCATAATAGTATTTATCATGCATATAATGGATAATATACATTGCTCTAGCATATACTCTTGCAATATTTGCAATAGCATTCCTAAAGTTAGCATATACCACCTCATAATTTAATGTTCAATCCTCATTATCACAATCTTCAAACAAATTTTCATCCATTACTTGAACTCCATCTATTTCTTCTTTACCTTTGTTAATAGCGATAAGAAGTGTTTTTGCTAAATTACATCTAGCTCCAAAATGTTGAATTCTCTTACCAATTTCTTGATATGAAACACAACATGCTATTCAATAATCATCAGAACCTCTAGATGGTCTCATTAAATCATCATTTTCATATTGAATAGAAGAAGTATCTATAGAAACCTGTGCACAGAACTTTTTAAATCCTTCAGGCAATGAATTTGACCAAAGAACTGTCAAATTTGGTTCTGGAGAAGGTCCAAGATTATATAATGTTTGTAAAAATCTAAATGATGTTTTAGTTACTTTTATCTTACCATCATCAAATACTCCACCAAGAGATTCTGTAACCCAAGTTGGATCACCACCAAATACTTCATCATATGATCCAGGTCTTAAATGCCTAACCAATCTTAATTTCATAACAAAATGGTCTATCATTTCTTGTGCTTCACTTTCAGTAATCTTTCATTCTTTTAAATCTTTTTCAATATAGATATCTATGAAAGAAGAGACATTTCCTAAAGACATAGCAGCACCATCTTGTTCTTTAACTCATGAAAGATATGCAAAATAAACCCATTGAATAGCTTCTTGAGCAGTTTCAGCAGGTCTTGTAACATCAAATCCATATCCTTTTGCCATTTCAGCAATATCATTTAATGCTGTAATTTGCATAGAAATTTCTTCTCTTAATCTAACTTTTGTATCATCCATTTCACCCTCAATAGCTGCAAAATCTGCCTTTTTCTCTTCAATAAGTCTATTAGTTCCATAAAGTGCTAATCTTCTATAATCTCCAATAATTCTACCTCTAGCATAATTATCAGGCAATCATGTTAAAATATGCTTAGATCTATATGTCCTAATTTCAGAATCATATGCAGAAAATACTGAATCATTATGATTCTTCGCATATTTAAAGATTTCTTTTACTTTTGGATCTAATTCAACTCCTCTTTCATTCAAAGCTTTTTCAACAACTCTCACTCAACCAAAAGGCTTAATAGCTCTTTTAAGAGGTTCATCTGTTTGTAATCCTACAATAGTCTCTAAGTCCTTTTTTATATAACCAGGTTTATGAGAAGTTATTGTAGATATTGTTGATGGATCTACAGATCTTAATCCATTATTATCTCTTTCTTCTTTTAAATACTTTTTAACTTCTTCCATAAGCTCTTTCGTTCTCTCCGTTGGACCAGCAAGAAAAGAAGCATCTCCTTCATACGGAGTAATGTTGTCATAAACAAATTTTCTTACATCAATTACCATTTTTTAACCATTAAATATAAAATCCATAAAATTTAAGATAATTATCAAATAATTACTCAAATCATTAAATTATATTTTATTGACTCTTTTTTGCAACAAATCGAAAAGAAAATCTTAACCATTTTACAAAAATAGTGATACTACTCTATCTCAAAAACAAAACCATCATGATCTGATCAATTAAGATGAATTTTCTTAAAATTTCAAACTTTAACACTAGAACTAGCAAATAACTGATCAATATGACTTCGTAAAATAGGAATCTTCTTTATATTATTTTTAAACCAAGAAGGAAAATTGAAATCCTTATGAATACTCAACATCTCTGAAAGATTCCATGTAAACAAAATATTAGGGGTTCTTGTAATATTCCTCATCTTATTTTCAAGGGCAGAAGCAAATCTCTTATAGAAGACAGACCAAGGAGAAACATTAAAATCTCAAACCATAATAATTTTTGAATCTCCTGCTCTTTCAGATTCGTGTAATTGGAAAAAATCTTTCTTTAAAGTTATAAGCTGTTGATTTCTCTTAGTATAATCACCTAAAGAAACTGGAGAGGAAGTATGCACTAAATAAAAATAATATGGGATTCATTCTTTCTCAACCTTAAAATATCCATATCTCCAAGTTCAATCCTGTTGAAAATCTTTATAAAAATTTGTTATGGGATATTTACTATATACTACACTTCATCAATATATTCTAGACCAATTTGTTTTATCCCAATATTGAAAATTCTCAGAAACAAAATCTTTTAATCATTCCTCATGTTCATCTGAATATTCAACAAACATAACAACATCTGGATCCTCTTGCAAAATTTTTCCTTCTATTCACTCAAAATCATAATTCCATTTAAAAATATTTGAATACATTACTTTCAATCAACCATCTAACTCCTCTTTATTCAAATAATCTCTATGGTAAAATGAATTTAACTCATGAATAAACAAAAATGAAACAATTCAAAAAAAGATTAGAAAAAAAGCAGATAAATATAATTTAGACATATCTCCATGAGAGAATATCCTTTTTCAAAAAATAATTAACCATCATATGAAAAAACAGAAAAAGAATGCTCAAAAATATGGTAAGAAACTAATCAAAAGCTCACATATATAATTCTCCCTAAAAAAATACAATCAATAAGCAGATAATAATACTATAATATTCAAAAAAATCATCGTTAATAATCCAAAATTAAACATCAATTTTATATGAATTATTACAAGAAAAACAAATAAAAAAAGACAGGAATACCTGTCTTAAATATTTGAGAAAACACACAGACTAATTAATAACAACTGAGTCTTTAATTTCATCGATTAATTCTCTAATCTCATTTAATCAATATTCGAAATTATTTCTAATAAATGCATTCTTTTGCATTAATTCAACTAACTTATCATCAATATCTTGCATTCCTTCAAATAATAACATCAAATCATTAGATGAAGTAATTAATCCATTATTAATTTCCTTAGCTAATCTTTTTGCATGAGCTCTTAATTGAAGAAGTGTTCTAATAACAACATCAACGTATTCTGAATCAAATGAATGAACAATTCCACCACCATATTGACTAACCTCCTCTGTTGTAAATTCTAAAGCTGAAATCAAAGCATCACAAGTAGATGAAATTTTTTCTAATAAAGAAGTCATTTTTGTGGTCGTACTTGTAAGAACATTCATTTTCTCCATGGTATTAATTTTTAATAGGTAAATAATTTTGTTAACTCAATTATATCCCAAAAAAAATTTTTTCAAAAAAAAAGAAAAAAAGATATTCATTTATTTCTTATCTTTTTTAATTTTTGTGATATTAAAATATTTTTATATATTTTTATGGCTTATGAATTAGTATTTGACAAAAACAATATTTATCAAAATATAACTATACAATCAAATAATCATCAATAATATTTGCATCGCTATTAGAAATTATTCATTGAATTTCTTCATTTGGATTTCATGTTGCAGTAATAAAAAGTACTGAAAGATTCTCTCAATTCTTCTTACTCTGAGAAAATAAAGATCAAGCTTCAAAAATGGTCATTTCCTGTGAAACAAAACGATAATCTTTCCAACCATACTCTAATTGAATATGCTCAACTTTCATTAATCCAAGATTCATATAATCTTCATTAATTAAGACATCTGATATCCAATATAATAGTCTTGAATCATTCAAAATTCATACAAAATTATTATTTTCATCATATATAGGAATATTACTATATCAATTTTTTTTCATCTCAGGGATGATTGTCTTCAAATAATCAGATGTATATGCCTTAAAAACATTTTTTCTAAATAACTCTAAAACTTTAGCAGGTCTTGTAATTTTTTCGGCATATTCTTGAACCTTTTCAATTGCTACTTGTGTAGGCAAAGCAAAAGTTTCTCAATTAGATTTTATTCAATGAGTAATAAAATTTCTTAACTCTCAAAAATTTTTTAACTGATAAATATGTTTTCTTACAAAACTAGTAATAGAATAATTTCATTCTGCAATTTTTTTTAATTTTTCATTATATGGAGAAAAACCATCTTCTCACAAAATTTTATCAAAATGTTTATCAATCTGATTAAAAAATGCTAAAAAACTAATAATATTCTCCTCTGTATTCTCATTACTATTTTCCATAACCATACAATATCAAAAAAAATATAAACATATTAAATAGTATAAATGTTTTTACAAAAAAAAGCAAATTTTGAAACATGAAAGAAAAAAAGTCGTTTTTTTTTGCTTTTTTTTTGATTTATAATTATAATTAAGTTGTTTATGTAATTTAACATCAAACGAAAAAACAATGGAAATCGCAGAATTTAAAGCACAATTACAGCAATCAATTCTAAGATCAGATATCGTTAAGATTTTTGATAATCTTTTGACTATTGCTGTAGAAGAAGGGGCATCAGATATCCACATTGAACCCCTAGAAAACTACTCAAGAATTAGACTAAGAATAGATTGAGTACTAGAAGAATTAATACAATACCCTAGATCACTTCACGAAAGTGTTATTTCTAAGTTTAAGATTGAATCTGGACAAATGAGACCTGATGAAAAAAGACTTCCTCAGGATGCCAGAGTATCAAGTATTACACAAACAAATAAAGAAATCGATCTCCGTGCGAACACATTACCTACAGTTTGGTGAGAAAAACTCGTAATGCGTATTGTAGATAAATCAAAAGCGATTCCTCAATTAAATACCCTAGGTATTGTTTGATCAAATAAAGTTTCCATTGAAAAACACCTTCAAGATCCGAACGGAATCCTATTAAATACAGGACCTACTGGATCATGAAAAACAACAACACTTTATGCTGCGCTAAATGAAATTAATGATATAGAAAGAAATATTATTACATATGAAGATCCGGTCGAAAACAAAATGGAATGACTAAACCAATCACAAGTAAGATCTGATATTGGTTATACTTTCCTTTCATGATTGAGATCTGCATTGAGACAAGACCCTGATGTTATCATGGTGTGAGAAATTCGTGACAAGGAGACATTGGAAATGGCGATGGAATCTGCCATGACATGACACCTTGTATTTTCAACAATCCATACGAACTCAGCCGTAGAAACATTAACCAGAGCCTTCAACCTTTGAGCAAAGCCATTTATGGTTGCAGGTACTTTCAACCTTGTAATTGCGCAAAGACTTTGTAGGCACGTTTGTCAAAATTGTGCAACTAGAATCAGTGTAAAAACAGATCCAAGATATCTTAATGCTTTAGAGACATTTAAAGAATTTGATAAAGAAGCATTAAAAAATGAACTTATTAGTAGAGGTATTTCATGACAACAATGGAATGATTTTGTAAAAGACTGACTAGTAAGCGTTGGTACATGAAAAGACCCTAAAACAGGACAACCTTGTCCTATTTGTTGAGGATCTGGATATAAGTGAAGAGTTTGAATCTATGAGCTTATGGATTATTCTGATGATATTAAAACATTAATTCTTGATGGTAAATCAGCCTTTGAAATTGGGCACTATGCCCTAGCAAAAGGTATGATTGACCTTGAGAGAGACTGAATATTTAAAATCATGCTTTGAATGACAACTCTTGATGAATTGTACAGATTTGTAAAATTAAGAAATAAGAGATAATTCTTTACTAATCAACAAAAAAAACAAAAATGGCAAAAAGAAGAGAAAAAAAAGCAAATACTTTTGATGCGATAATACAACAGTTCGATAAACCACAACTAGAACAGAAAGTAAATTTCTTCAGACTTTTGTCAGTTGCACAAAATGCATGATTAGGTATCAGAGAATCAGTTATATCAATTGGAAAATCTGAAACACACAAAGGATTTAAAGAAATGTTAGATGGGATGGTCATCACTCTTACTGAATGATGATCATTAGCTGATGCACTTGAAGAATACGATTACTTTTTTGCGGCAGATGAAATCGAGCTTGTAAGATCTGCTCAAGTTACAGGTAATATGGCACAAGTAGTATGACAGCTTTCTGAAGAACTTGAAAGAAACCAAGAAGTAAACCAAAAGATTAGCAAGGCAATGACATATCCTATTATGATTCTCGTTTTAGCAGTGCTTGCCGTAATCGTAATTCTTGTAAAGGTAATGCCTCCTATGCTTGAAATGTATGATGGAATGGAATTGCCATGAATTACAGTATTTATGCTAGACTTATCAAATTTCTTCCAGAACTACTGGTTACACCTATTAATTTGAATTATCTCAGTTATTACAGCATATAAATTAGCATATAGTAAAGTATTATTATTTAAAGTATTCATAGATACAATACTGGTTAAATCACCAGTAATTTGAGATGTAATTAAAACATATTATATGTATAAATTTGCCAACCTCTTATCACAATTCTATGAAGCGTGAGTAAGTCCTGTTGTATCTTTAAGACTCTTATCAAACATCTTTGATAACTTTAATTATAAAAAGAAGATGATGGACGTTAGATCTGATCTTGAATCTTGATTTACATTATATGAATCGCTCGTTTCATCAACATTATTTGACCCAATCCTAGTTCAGATTATTAATGTGTGAGAAAACACATGATCACTAACTAGCGTGTTAAGTAAAATATCTAATTTCTACCGTGGTAGATTCCAAAATGCAATCGATATTGCCATGTGATTTATCGAACCGATTTTGATGATGTTCGTTGCTGGTATCGTATGATTAATCGTAGCATCAATTTTCCTACCAATGGCAGATATGATTGGAAATGTACAAAACATGTAGTTTTATTAAAAAAGCCAACTTCATGTTCACAAAAAAGAATATAATAATAGTAACAATAATGTGCTTATTAGCATCCATAATGTGAATAACATCTGCACAAATAAACGATATAATCGAAACACATTTTCAATATTCAAGTAAAAAAATCAATTATATGAATAAAGCAAGAAAAGGTGAAAGCAATGATTTGCGATTCATTTTTTCTGAAGCAGATGAATTTTGATCAAGAGACATTATTAGAATGTTAGATGCATCAAATAACAAAGAGCAAACATTAAATGAATATCTCATCGACTGAGAAAACCTCCTCTCTGCAATAAAATACAAAAAAAATGAACTAAATAGCGAGATACAACAAATAAACAACAGGATGAAGAACTGTCAAACAGACTTAACTAATGCTAACCAATCATTTAATACAAGCTTAAAATCAAGAAACGAAAACTGATTTTACGATGCAGTAGAAAAAGCAAAAAAAGCAAGAGCCTGCCTATGAGAAGAGCAAGTAAACAACAATGCAACAAAAACAGTTTTAAATATGCTTGAAAAGTACGAAATACCAACAGAAAAAAGAGTAACTTATCTAAGGAATAACCAAAGTTTAATTGTTAAACACTACGAAATACTAAAACCTAAACTTCTTTCTGAGCTTTATAGCATTGCTGTGCAACTAGATAGATCAAAATAATACAAAGAGTTTTATATAAAAAATTTTTTTAACAAAAAAAAATTAGAGAGTTCAAACTCTCATTTTTTTTAGTAAAGAACTAACGTCTCTAAATATATAAGCTCCTAATTTTCAAATGGAGCGGGTGACGGGACTCGAACCCGCAACAGTCTGCTTGGAAGGCAGGCACTCTAGCCAATTGAGTTACACCCGCATATAGCGATTTATAGTTTTAAGTCCTTTTGATCTGGGCCTAGCTGGACTTGAACCAGCGACCAAAAGATTATGAGTCTTCTGCTCTAACCAACTGAGCTATAGGCCCATCAAATGGCCTCTAAAGAACTTTCATGGTGGGTGATATAGGACTCGAACCTATGACCCCCTGCTTGTAAGGCAGATGCTCTAGCCAACTGAGCTAATCACCCATGGCGGTCTTACGGGGAATCGAACCCCGATTAGAAGATTGAAAGTCTCCTGTCCTAGCCGTTAGACGATAAGACCATTTAGTTAGAGTGGCGGGATGGAAGGGACTCGAACCCTCGACCTCCTGCGTGACAGGCAGGCGTTCTAGCCGGCTGAACTACCACCCCAGAATGGTGTATTTTCCATCTAACTACTAATTTTTTTAATGGAGCCAGCTGTCGGAATTGAACCGACAACCTACCGCTTACAAGGCGGTTGCTCTACCTATTGAGCTAAGCTGGCATAAGTCTCAAAAGACTATTTTTTCAAAGAATCAAATGCCTTTGAAATTCTAGCCTTTTTTCTTGCTGCATTTCTCTTTTTAATAACTCCAACCTTTGCAGCCTTGTCTATTGCTTTAAAGACTTCGCTTAAATTTTCAATAGTCAGTTCTTCTTTTGCTTCAACAGCCTTAAGGAATTTCTTAATTGCCATTTTCATTCTTAATTTGAAATCATAATTCCTTTTTGCAAGAACTTGAGACCTATTCATAGCTTTTACCGCAGACTTCTTAATTGGCATCGAAAAACTGATAACTAAATATAAAGCACAAATCTCCGAGAGTGGGGTTCGAACCCACGACCAATTGGTTAACAGCCAACTGCTCTACCGCTGAGCTACCTCGGATTAACAACAACGAAAGACACTATACAAATTTTAGACCCATTTTCAAGAGATTTTTTACATTTTATCAACCTAATTTCAATCGGCAGACAAAGATATAAGTTTCAGACAGGCATCTGAGAAAATCAAATTACCGGGAACAGGACTTGAACCTGCACACCGTAAGGCACTTGGTTCTAAGCCAAGCGTGTCTACCAGTTCCACCATCCCGGCATTTACTTGATTTTATATATTATTCTCGGGAGACAGGATTCGAACCTGTAACCCCCAGATTCAGAGTCTGATGCTCTACCGATTAAGCTACTCCCGAATAGCTCTTCCTTTGCGGAGGATGGAATTGAACCACCTATCTTCGGGTTATGAGCCCGACGAGATACCGTTTCTCTACTCCGCATTATTCTGGGGAACCAGGATTCGAACCTGGACAAACGGAGTCAAAGTCCGGTGTCCTACCATTAGACGATTCCCCAATCTCTTCGGATAGCAAAGTTTCTTATATTTTTTTGAAAAGAAATTTCAAGAGAAATGTTATAATTTTATCCAACATATTTTATACTATAAAAAAAATGTGCATGCTCCAGCATACAACATTTTATTTATACATTTATTATCCAATAACCTTATCAATAAGACCATACGCTAATGCTTCCTCTGGAGACATCCATTTATTCCTCTCCATATCAGTTAACGCTTCCTTATATTTCTTTCCTGTATGTTTAGCAACAATATTAGTAAGAATCTCTTTAGTCTTCATCATCTCCTCTGCTTCAATTTGAATATCAGTTGCTTGTCATGAAATTCCTCATCATGCAATTAATGGTTGATGAATCATAATTCTTGAATGAGGTAATGCAAATCTTTTTCACTTTGTTCCTCAAGCAAGTAACAATGCTCACATAGAAGCAGCTAATCAAGTACAAATAGTCTGAACATCACATTTTAAAACTTGCATTGTATCATATATTGCTAATCATGAACTTACTTCCCCTCCTGGAGTATTAATATACATTACAATATCTTTCTCAGGATCTTTTTTTTCAAGGAACAACATTTCGGCTATAATGGTATTTGCCATAGCACTATGTACTTGTTCTCAAACAAAAATAATTCTATCTTCCAATAATCTAGAATAAATATCATAAGCTCTTTCTCCTGCTTTTGTTTTTTCTAAAACAGTTGGGATTAATGTCATATTTTTCGATATTTTTATATAAAATACGATTTTCAATTTAGTGTTTTATTTTTAGATTTCAACTTGAATTTAAGAGAAAAAACAATACCCATATATAAAGATATTTCTTTATTCCTTTTAATATCCACATGAAAAAACTTTGAATCTCTATATTATGATTATGAATCTTTTTAGCTTGAAATAATATTTTTGCCGCTTGAACTTGAGAACAACTTACAGGAGAAACTACCGCTCAAGAACTAACAGGAATTCTAGCTCAAGTTGATTCTCTTTCAAAAAAATTAGAAAATTATAAATCAGAACTTATAAAGGAAACAGATACAAGTAAAAAAAAGTTACAATCAATAGCAGAACAAACCGTATGAATTACAGATACTAGCCTATATAAAGCTGCTACTTGCTTATGAGCAGTTTCAACAGAAGATAAGGACCTAGATTATGATAAACTTATAAATAAAACAAAGGGAGATTTCTTAACTGATTATATTAGTCTTGATTGAGATATAAAAAGATTAGAATTCGGATTATCTGGTTTAGATCCAATTGTTCTTGAAAACAACATTGATTCTTTCTACAACAAAAATTCAGCAAAGATTGCTGATTTAGAGACTGATTACTATGTTAATGTAAAAGAACTTAAAAATGATTTTCTAGAATATCTCGGTAACAACAAAGAAATTTTAAATAAACTAGCACAAAACTTAGATTTTGTAGCTGAAATAATAGATACTACAAATAATATAACTGACTTATTTGAAGAATTTACAGATGCTTTAAATGATGAATCCGATTTCCTAGATAATCTAAATAAATCAAGAGAAGAATATGAAAAATCTTTTGAGGAACAGATAGATACAATCATGGCAGAAGCCATTGAAAAATATAATCCATCTTCAGATCTTCAAGCAAAATACTTAATTCATAAAGATAACTTTATAAAAAAATATAATCTTGAGGCTAAAAAAGCTCAATATTATATTTTCTCTGCTCTCTTCTCATATGATGATTACCAACTAATTTTAGATAAGAAAGCATTAGTTGAAAAACAATTTGAAATTAAAGATTGAACACCAAATTGTAGCCTACTTTTAACTACAAATGTTAATCTTGGAAGTTATGCACAAGAAGTAAAAACAAAAGCAGAAAAACTTGAAAGAGGTCTTAATGTATTAACTAATGCAATATATGATGGTAGATTACATATTGAATTTCTTGAAGAGCCTGCAATAAGCCACTTCAATGAAAACATCGAAACATTAACTAAAAGATTGACTAAAAATTACAGATTAATGCTTGATTCAGAAACTCCTCAAGCAACAGAAACAAATACTGGATCTGCTACTGAAGAGACAAATCCCCAAACTGAAACAACTCCTGTTAATAATGTTACATTCACACAAGCTTTCAAAAAAGGAACATACAACGAAGAAATTAAAACCCTTCAAACAATCTTAAAAAATTGGTGATATTATGAAGGAGAAATAAATTGAGTATACGATAATGCTACAATTGAAGCTGTATACAAATTCCAATTAAAAGAATGAGTAATTACATGAAAAGAAACAAATAAATCATGATATTGATGGTTTGGACCAGCAACAAGAGCAAAATTAAACAGTCTTATTTCATAAATAACTATTCTTAACTATTAATTTTTGAAACCAATGATAAAGAAAAAATGATTTACATTAATTGAAATAGTTTTAGTAATAACAATTTCTGCATCTATTTTAACTACAATGTATGCAATATTAACAACATTGCCAAAAATTAAAATGTTCAATGAGACAAGACAATCTCTCATTCAAGAAACTAATGATGCTATGGATAGATTTGCTATCCTATTCCAAGATTACACAATTGATTATGAAGAATATTATAATAGAAAAAAAACTGGATGTTGAGGCTCATTCAATGAAATGACTGATGCAGTTTGATGGAATGTAAATGCCACTTCTTGATATTGTAATCTTTTTACCGCCTATTGAAATGCAACAGAAACCGATAAAGCATCAGGTAATACTTTAAAATCTTCTACAAATTGGAAACACAATATTACATATCCAAAGTTTCAGTACGCAGATCAAAGTGTACATTCAGATAAAATAACAGTACCTAATTGACCACTTTCATACTGACAATATAAACATAGTTTTTGGGATTATGGAAGAGATACAGACCACATAAGTCTTTCTTGAAAAGAACCTTATGTAGGAGATTCTGATGACAGAGATCTTTGATCATGAGATGCAGCTATAATTGCGCCAAAGAATGTAAAAGAATTATACCTTATCTCTCACGATGGGAATAGAAGACTTTTCCTCAGAAGAGCGTTAAAACCATATAATGCAAATAATGGTTTAACATGAGATTACTACACCATCCAAATTCTAAAATTAAGAGGATTCGATGCATGAAAAAATCATAACTTTGATGCTGCCAACGATCCAACTGTTTATGATGGTCAAATAGATACTTGGGCATGTGATTACTGACAATTCTTCACATGTGGAGGAAAAGAAATTCCAACTTATAGTTGATATAATCTACCAAACGATAGAGACGACTGATGGGTAGATTTATTTGATGAAAAATTAAATATCACAGACTGGAATATTCAATTATCTCCAGTTAAAGATTCTAATTATGCTTGGGCAGAAAATGAACAACAAATAAATCCTTATATCAAAATAACTCTTACTGCACAACTTAATAAATGAATATCTTCAAATTACCTATGAAAAGATGTAGATGTTAGTTATACACTACAAAATCTTTATGACACAAGAGGATTCTATATCCAATAATAGACGTTATGAATAATATAATTTGACAAAAGAAATCTCATAAAAAAGAGACCTGAATCTTATGATACATAAAAAGTATCCCTATTATACAACAAATTATCCATTCAAAAGAAATAGGATTAGTTATTTTTTTCTTTTTGCTTTTTGGTATATTACTAGCAAGATTAGTTCGGTTACAAATAATAAAACATAATCAATACGAAATACAATTAAGTAAATTATATTATAAAGAATCACTCCTATCCCCTGATAGATGAAATATCTATGCATTAGATAAGTGATGACATACCGTCCAATTAACAGAGAATATTACATTATATGACTTAGCTCTCGACCCTCAAGACTTGACCGAGTTCCCCCAAGAAAATGCGAGTAAATGACTCCCAACTGGAGCGATGAAACCACGTTTTATAGAAATTATTGCCCCAATTATATACAAACATCTCTGTGAAATTAACTGAATGCATACACCAACTAAAGCAGAATGTGTAAGAAATGTTGAACTATTTGCTGGAGTTGAAATTCTTCCTAAAAAACCAGATCTTTTCTATTTTGGAAGACAAGAAGATTGAACTCCAATAAGATCAGAAAGTTATAACAGTTTTGATTTTACAGGTTATAACGAAATCTATAATAAAATTGTTGATGAATTCACAGAAGCAAGAGCAATGGAGCTCATCAATACGAGACTAAATGAAAAAATCCAAATAGGAGTAAAAACATCAAACTATCTTGGTTATTTTACAGAACCTAAATTTTTAGAAGAATTAAAACAACTAAATTTTCCATTCATAAGTATAGAAAAAGAAAACTATATTTATGTTGTCCCTGCAAGAGTAGAGAACAAATCACGTGCAATTTCTCAATTAAAAACTCTCCTTAATAAACGAAGATACCCTATATGAGAAAATTTTGATAAACTATTTGAAGTACAACAACGAAGATATATAAAACTTATCTCATGACTTAATCCTGCTTTAGCAGATGAAGTAAGAGATTTAAAAGTTAAACACCAGAATGAGAAATCAAAGAAAGATCCAGCCAATGATCGTTATATTGGAATCCCTGTCCTCTATGGATTAATTCTTGAACCTTATACTACAAGGTACTATCCATATGAAAACTTTATGGCAAATATTTTAGGATATGTAGATAAAAATGGAGTTGCTTATTATGGAATTGAACAATACTTTGATGACATCCTAAAATGAAAAAAATGAGAAATCAAATGAAGAAGCTCATGAAGTGCTTGAAATGTATGAACTAACGATTTTGAAATTCAACAACCTATCGACTGAAGTGATATATACCTAACTATCGATGTATGACTACAAAGAGAAGCAGAAAGTTTAGCTGCAGAACATCTAAATACCTACAGAGCCGATGCCATTAGTATACTAGTACTTGATACCCAAAATTGAGAAGTAAAAGCATCTGTAAGTGCACCAAGTTTTAATCCAAACAACTATAATGATGCATATACACTAATCCCACTATGAGAAGAATATGCATATATTATTGATGACCAAACATATGTCGATATCCCTGTCTATATTTTCACTGGAAATAGCTATAAAGTTGCAACATATGCAGAAAGAACTAATACATGATTACAAAAATATATTAACTCAAATATTTTCGGGACACAAGTATTTGTAGACAACAATATTAGTACTCCATTTGAACCGGGTAGTATTTTTAAATCGTTTACAACTGCCATCTGACTCGATACTGATGAAGTATCTCTTCAAGATATCTATAAAGATGAATGACAAGTAAAGGTTTGAATATATACAATTAAAAACGCTTCAAAAATATGTGAATGAGAAAACAATTTCTTACATGCACTTATTTGGTCATGTAACGTATGAATGGTAAATATCGTACAAAAAATCAAAAAATATGCATTTTATAATTATCTAAGCAAACTAGGATTCTGACAACTTACAAATATAGAACTTGCTTGAGAAAAAGAAGGATTCATCGATGATGTTAACATTGTATCTGTAGCCAGATTCTTGAACAACTCATTCTGACAGTGATTGACTACTACTCAAATCCAACTAGCTGCCGCATACGCTGCCTTAGTTAACTGATGATATTACATTAAGCCAACTATTATTTCTCATATTATAGATAAAAATCCTAACCAAAACGAAGAATTGCAACAAGAAACAGATTCTTTGCGTAATAGGAAAAAAATCTTCAAAGATTCAACTTCAGAGACAATAAAACAATGACTATGGGAAGTTTTGAATCACAATACAGAACTTGCAAGTGCAAATATTGAACAAGTAAAACTATGAGCAAAAAGTTGAACTGCCCAGATTTCTTTCCGTTGAAAATATCAAAGATGAAATTGATGGACAAACGGAACTTTTGCAGGAGTTATCAGTATAGATGATCCAAGATATGTTGTCCTAATTTGGATTCGTCGTCCGAGAAGTAACCAATGGTGATGACTTACTGCATGACCAATTTTCAAAGAAATAGCTTCTTATATTCTTGCATATGATATTTAAATATTATTCTTTTCTTTTTCATGGAGTCAATTTCCACGACTCCTTTTTTTCTAAATACTGGTTTATTTCTTGATTAGTCATTTTCTCTTCCTTAACTAAAGAATTTACTTTATAATAAGGAATATCAACTGCTTCATCATAAATTCATTTCTCCTTCAAAAAAGCAAAAAATGATTCTTTATCTTTAATAGAATAAGTATCATTAGCTGAAACTGAGATTTTAGAATCAGTTCAAAATAATTGTTCATATCATTTTTCCTTACAATACTCTATTAATAATTCTTTAATACTATCCTTTTCTTTAGTTTTTTGTGTTATTTCTTGAGAAAGATTAGTATACTTATCAACTAATGATTTTACAGTTACTTCTCATAATTCTCATCAATTAACAGAATCTCCAGAAATATTTAAATGTTGCCATAAAGGACAATAATTTTGATATTCACAATACTTACAATAAGGATTCTGCTTAGTTGAGAATGCAGAAGGAACTCACATATTATAATCAAATCTCGATTTTTCTATTTTATTAATGTCCCCAACATATTTCTTAACTACTCTTTCTATATCCTCATTTTTAATTATCCACTCATCAACTAATCAAAAATGAAGATAATGTAACCTCGCTTTTATTCAATCAAAATACTTTCAATATTTTTGTTGAACTCAATATGCATAAAGCGTTAACTGTTCTCTATATTCTTCCTTATCCTCTGGCGGTAGATTTTTATTCGTTTTATAATCATTAATAACAAAACTATCTCATTCTTTATCTAATCTATCAATAATTCAAAGAAACTGTTTATCCGAAACTTTATCTCACAAAGAAAAGTTTAATCTTAATTCCGTAGAAACAATACTGACTCACTTAAATGGAGCATACTTATCATAATACGCTTGTAAATAATGCTCACCTCTTCTTAAATAATCATCTTCATAACTATCTCATTTATATATTAATTTATCTCAAGCCTCTGAAATCTCATGTGTCCATAATTCATGAAATTTTCACAAAACATCTGCCTTTATAGGAGTATTAAATACATTAATCTGTTGATATAACCACTCCAAGGCTCAATGGACACTTGTTCATAATATCAAATCAGGACTCGTTTCAAACTCCTTTTCTAATCAATCCAAATAACGAAACTGATACTTTTTTGGACATTGATCATAAAGATTAATCTGAGAAAATGAATAAACAACCATCATTATGTTGTTAAATAATAAAGAAGAAATTCACACAATATACTATACAATTTATTCCCTATTAATCAACAAAATTTTACTATTTTTATATTTATATCACAAAACATTGATTTGGCAATAATTATAATTATAAATTCATTGTAATTTTAGCATATAATAAACGATTTTATGTATAATTAGGATATATTTTAGATTCTCGAAAATTTAATGGTTGGTAATGCAAATGTAGCTGCATTTGACACAGAGAAACAAAGAAGTGTAGCGAACCATCCAGCACTCAAGCAATACGTAAAAGAACTCTACTCAACACTTATATGTGATAATAGAGCAAGCGGGAATAATGATTCTTACGAAGAAATCTACAATAATCTCGATGATATGCTTGATGTTGATGCCTGACACTGAATTCTAAGAGAAATGACTGCAAAAGGCCATCATATAAATTTTTGAGTTCTTGAAAACGAAAATTTAACACTAGAAGACATAAAAAAAATATATCCTTATATATCAGTAACTTGAACAGGGTTTGATGAAACATTTAAAACAGCAACCGTTAAAGCAATCAAGAAAAAATTTACAAACTCTCTAAGAACTCCTCCATTTGAGCCATCTTCAATTACAAAATTTAAACTAAAGATAGCAAATACCTGGAATGATTCCCTAGAAAATCTACTTATAACTTTAAAAGAATATCCTACTGAAATTGATAATCCAAAAGAAATAGAAGAGTATCAAAAAATTTATAAAGATTTCAATATATCATTTAATGCTATAAAAAATGAACTACCTGCATTAGGAGTATCAATAACAGATATTGAAACAACAGAATTCTGAGCCTGGGATCCTGATCATAGACAAGTGATTGACACTGTAACCAGTAAAATGATAATTTCGAGACTACAAAATAGAGTTACAAAAGCTAAAGAACTAATTGATGGAGTTAAAGATGCCTTTGATAAAGTCTGCCCTCCTATGAGAACAATCTTTCTAAAATACCCTATGTTAAAAAGAGATGAAATAGAATGAAAACCATCTCTAGGTTTATTAAATGCAAGGCTAAAAACATTAGAAGATCAATACTGAGATACAGAAGATGAAACAGAATTAGAAGCAATACAAAAAGAATATGATGAAATTATGTGGAAAATATATTTGGACGAACTAAGTACTAAAGAGCCACAATTATATGAATATATGCAAGAGCTTTACGACCACAACTTTGATTTTTCATTATGAACAGACACAGATACTAGAGGATTAAAAAAATATTTTTTCGAAAAACTGTGAGATATAAGATACGAACAACTTGATAGTGAATGAGCCATTTTATTATTCTGAACAGATGAAATAAAATTCAGAGATTTTTTCAAAAGCTTATTCGACATAACAGCAACTACAATGACAATTAGTGGGATAAATATCCCCGTTAAGAAGACCATAAAAAAAGGAGAGAATCTTAATCTTAAATCACTACAAGACTACCAAAATTTTGATGAATTCCCTATGGAAATAGAAGTAGATATCAGTGATTTAGCAACAAATAATACAATCTCTGCTGAAGATAGACTCCTATTAAAAAGACTTTTTCATGATATTTCAGAGCCAAACTCATTAGAACATGATAAATTCACAGTATCAGGTAAAAATATCTGAAGACTATTTTACCTATACAAAATGGGAGAAGATGCAATTTTTGATTATTATAAACCTTTAGTTGCAAAAAATGAACTCAATCCAATCTTCTGAAGAATAGATAAACAAGATCAAATTGAATGACTAAAAAAGAAATTAGGGAAAGAAAAAACACCAGAAGTAACACCAGAAGAAGAATTAGCCCAATTCTATAAAGAATGGGACAGTTTATCTTGAATGAAAAATACTACAGATCCAGATCACTGATTCAAAGAATGAGCTCTTATCTATTTTTCAATGAGAGAAAGTGAACTTCCTCCATATGAAAACCCATGAGCAGAATGGTATAAAATGCAAATTACTTCAATAGATACCACAAACCACCAATTTAAAGCAAAAATCCTTTGATCAGAACGTAAAATTGAATGAGAAGATACAAAAGAATGGTGACCTTTTGATATGAAAGGAGGTTGGTTGAAAGATAAATTCTGAACCCCAACAATTCCATGAAAAGTAGCAACAAAAGTTCTAAAAGAAGAGAATGATTTTAATAAACAAGTAGAATTATTCCAAAAAAACGACATTATAAAAGATGATATTTTTTGAGGAGCCAAGTTTGAATGATGAAAATTTAGATTTAAACCAGATCTTATTGATTGATGAAAATGAGAAGAACAAGATGTTGCTTATTTCTGATCTACTGATATTGTCCCAGAATGAGAAGATTCTAAGTTAAAAAGATACAATGTATTATATAAAGTTAAACACAATTCTGATCATACTTTTACAGTAGAATCTGATTTCATTCATCTTGATTCTCATACTTGAAAAAGCCAAGCTCTCCATCATAAACACAAGATGTCATATTCTGATTTTATCCTTTTCATGAATGAAAAGAAATTATTCCCGAAAACAGAAGAACAAGCTAAATTTGAATTAGCTGCATCAAGTGATGTAATTTCATCAAAAACTAGAAAATGGAAATTTGTTAGCTTGTGAGACATTGTTTTCTGAATAAAAAATATTTGGAAAACGATAAATGATAAATTAGATGAACGCAAGAAAAAGCAACACCAAGAATTCCTAGATTATCTCGTTTCTGAGAAAAAAATATACAGTGTTATTTGAAATGTTTTTGGCTTCATTCCATGAATTAAAGAAGTTTCAGAGAATCTGAATAATGAAGCAATGCTTAATAAAGAATCAAATACACGAAAAGCAATCGAAGAACGAATAAATAAATTTTCTAAATTACAAGATTTTGCAAACTTTTTCTCAAAATGAATTGATCATCCAAGTGGATTTACACTAAATTCAGTACTCTGAAAAGGAAATACTTTACAAAAAATACTTCTAAGCTGAAAAGAAGTATACAATGATGATACATTAAGACCAATTATGGCAGCAGCCATGATTACCAATTTAAAAAAATGAGGGTGATTATACCGTGAATTAAGCTGACAAGACAATAACTGACTTTGGGTAAAATGTTTGTTAGGAAAAGCGCACTACCAAAGATATAAAGACATCAAAAGACAAAAAATAGAAAAAATAAAATCAGGAGTAGAAAACGCAGACCAATTACAAGACCAACTTACAAAACTCGAAGTATCATATATCACAGACAACATTAAATGAGCAAACTGAAAAATCCCTTGAGAGCCAGGTGCTGTAGATGACAGCAACAAACAAGTTTTAAAACAAATATATTCAGAAAAATTCGCTTCTGAACTTGAAAGTGCCGCAAATGATGTTACAGGAAAATGAGCAATCGACAATAAATACAATTGAATTAAACATAATAACTTCAGATACGCTGCTAACGATTTCAAACGTTTCATTTCATCATGAAGAATTGAAGCAGCTTTAGCGAATCTAAAAAAAATGGGAGATCTTGCAAAAACTCCAGAACACCATACACAATTAGGAATAGCAATGACCTTCGTCACAATCAGTTGAATTATGAATAGATACTGTGATAAAAAAACAAGAAAATGGTTTGATTCATTAGCAAGAGCATACATGATACCAACAGCATACTCAGCAAAAAAACGAAATAACCAAAGAAATGCTGTTATATTCCTAGATACTATCCCTACTATACCAAAATTTTCAGAAGCAACACATTATAATATAAATGATTTTGATATAAATTCAAAAAACATTCCTTACTGAGAATTATTCAAAAATTTAACAAATTGGCGAAGCAATAATAATGTAACAATTGATACTTATATCCAAAATGTAAAATGAAGAAATATTAGTGGAGATCCTAGTTTAACAGAAGAAGAAAGAAGAGTTCTTGGTGAAATCCAAAAAGAAATGTGGAAACCAAGTGAAGATAATGTTGATCAAGAATGGATTGATAATAGTTCTATCACTTCTCATTATCCTTTACTTGCGTCACATTCTGCAATTGACTACTACACCCAATATGATGAAGATTGATTTAAATGAAAGGACACTGACACAAGGAATAATAAGGCAGATTTCCGAAAAAATTCATTAAAAGAACTAAACAAATTAATTGACGATCCAAGTATAGATAGAAAACAAAAATCAGAATTTCTTCTTAAACTATTTGTTCAAAATTTTTGTTGATGAGAATCAGAATTAAATAAACTTACATCTTGGTTACAAACAGCAAGAATGATAAAGAAATATTGAAGCGGGGAAAAAACTATCGATATACCAAACGTAGATAAAGCAGGTGAAACCATCGAATTCTCTTATACACATACTGATGATGATTATAAAAATTTAATTCGATGAGTATTCACTTGAAATTATTTTTATCGTAAAAAATCTGTTACTCCTCCAAAAGAATTATTAGATTTTATCAAAATATTTGAGAATTATTTTATGTCAAATATTTCCAATGGATCAGACTGAGATTTTAAAAGTATGCTCGAAAATGCATTTGGTAAAAATGCAGTTAAAAATGCATCTGAAACAAAGAAACTCTTTGTTCCTCGAAAAACATACTATTCATACGTAAAAAAATGAAGTTCAAATTATTTTATTAATGAATCTGAAGAAAAATCAGACAAAAAGAGTAAAAGAGAATTCTTAACCAGAGACAATGTAATAAATGGAGCATTAGCAGATATGATAAAAGGACTAAGAAATACTCTAGAAACTCCAGATATGTGAGAAGAAAAAGATGAATGGAATACAAAAGTTGATTCTACATATTGAGTTGCTGCATAATATCCCATTTAAAAAATTTTCCAAACAAAAAAAATTGCCCTGACCCGGAGTCGAACCGGGGTTACAATCTTCGCAGGATTGTGTCCTATCCACTGAACGACCAGAGCAACGAAAAATACTATATAAAAGTCCAAAGAAAAAGCAAGTCTAAGCACATAAAAAATTGCTTTTTTGCTTGTTTTCTCTCATAAAAAAAATACACTCTACCATGCGAGCAAATTTTTGCTATTATTTTATGATGACAAAACTCTGAAATATAGATGAAACCTACAATTGTTGCACCATGAGGTTCCTATCAAAAAGCACTTACAGCTGCAAGATTTTGAGCGGAAGAAGTATATATGTGAGTGCCATTTACCTCTTTACGTATGAGACAGAATAAAATATCAGACTTTGAAGAGCTCAAAAAGACTGTGGATTGAGTTCACTCTTTTTGATCAAGAGCTTTTTTAACTATGAATATTTTCCCAAGAAATACTGATATAAAAATATTCGAAGCTACTGTTGAAAAAATTGCTGATGTTTGAGCTGATGCAATAATTTTTTCTGACCCTTGAACTTTTCATATTCTAAAAAAATATTTACCAAATACTCATTTACATCTTAGCACACAAACATCTACGCTTAACTATTCTGCTGTTAAATTCTGGTATGATCTCTGAGTAAAAAGAGTTGTTTTAGCCCGTGAACTCCATATTGATGAAATCAAAGAAATAAAAAAACAAGTACCATGAATGGAATTAGAAGTTTTCGTACATGGTGCAATGTGTATGAGTTATTCTGGACGTTGTCTACTTGGTGACTACATGAACTGAAGACCATGAAATAAATGAGAATGTTCACATGCATGTAGATTTAAATATAATGTTCGAATAGAAGAAGAAAGAAGACCATGAAAATTATTCAAAATAGAAAAAGACGATAATTGAACAAACTATATTCTTTCATCAAAAGACCTCTGTACAATAGACAGATTAGCTGAAATACTTCCCTATGTTGATGCTATGAAAATTGAATGAAGAAGTAAATCTGAGTTCTATGTTTGAGCACTTGTTAAAGCATACAAACATGTAAGAGATTCAATCATCGAATGAAAAGAGATAGATAATGATATTAAAAATTTAGTTAACTGTATTCCTCATAGAGAATATTGGTCAGGATTTCTATTCAACAATCTCTCTGATTATCCAGAATGAGAAGTCGAAGACTTCACTACTAAAACAAGCCCATGACCGTTATTCAATAGAAACTACTTCTGAATCATTGAGGCAGAATCAAAAGAGTTTAATTGAGAAATGTATTTCAAATACTCACCAAAAGAAGTTGTTGAGATAGGAACAGACTTGAACTACTTAAGCCCAGATACTAATTGAACACTAAAAATAACCTGAATTGTAAACGAGAAATGAAAGGAAATCGAAAAAGGAACATGTAATACCCCAAACCTTTACATAAAAGCAGATATTCCTCTAAAAGGAGGAGAACTCCTATACATCCCTTTTAAAGAAAACAAATAAAAACATATGTTTTACTCAAAGAAACAAAAAAAGAAAAATCTCTCATTAAAAAGTTTCATCATATTCTGATTCCTTTTTTTGTTGCTTGCTAAAATCATTCTCATCCATTCAACTTATTCCTATGTTTTTTCTCAAATAAGTTTCTGGAATAGTATCTATTATTTCTTTACATTAATCCAATCTGATCTTCTAATATTCTGAATACTTCTCCTATGTATCCGATGTATTGAAAAAAAGAAAACAGACCGATGTAAATGGATAAGTATTGCTGTTATTCTAACATTATTCTGATTATATATTGCAGATCTTCTTATTATCTTTTCTTTCCAACAAAGATTATCATTCTGATCTTGATCAAGTTTCCTTTCTGCATGAATAAATGTCCGAATATCATATATTCTAATGTTTATTATCAGTTCTTGAATATTTATTCTCCTCTGCACTATTGTTTCAAGATACACTGATATAAAACTAAAGCAAAGTCATCTAGTTGGACTTATTCTCATATCTTTTGTAATATATGCATTTCCTTTTCCTAAATTCCAATTTCTATGAGTAACACTCCCAGATTCAAACGTATTATCTTATCTCTCAAAATGAAGATATGAAATATCTCTTTCATCTGAAAAAGCAGGATCTAAACAAGAAAAGTCATATAAAAAACTTAATGTTTCAGAAGAAGAATTAAAGTTCTTAATTAAAAGAAAAGAGCTTTGGTTTGCATGGGCAAAAGAAGATCCAGAAAGAGTTTTCAGTTCTCTAAAAACATCATGACTCGAAACACTAACTGATGAATACGGAAATAACTATTGATATGAGGTTTTATATGAAGCTATTAGCAACAAACCAGAGCTTGCCTTCCGTTATATTAACTCTTATAAAGATTGGAAAGATGAAACTGGAAACACTATGGTAACTCCTCTCTTACAACTAGCAATAGAAAAAGAACCAAAATTAGCATTCGATTATATCGATTCCTATCAAAATATTATCGAACATAACGAAAAAATAGCTAAATGACTTCTTCAATATGCTGCACAACTCTATAAAGACCCTCTTACTTTTGAACAACTTTTCAGTAAAGTTGAAGGAAGAAAGAATAAAAATAATGTTATCCTTGTATTCTTAGAATCAGCTTCTTCTGTTGATTCAAAAAAATACTGAGGACTTCATGATAAATTACCATTAATCGATAAAATTTCAGATGATTGAGTTGCCTTAACACATCTTCATGCAAATGGAATGTCATCTGATATGTGACATATTGCAACACTTCTATGAGTTGAACCAGTAGTATACGATTTCGAATGAACAACTTATGATAATTATGTTGGATATTCCACTCCTCTCGCAGAGTTCTTTAACGAATTATGATATCACACAACATTCCTTTCAACAGCTAGATTGAGTTTCTTAAACCAAAAAGAATTTATAAAAAATGTTGGATACCAAACAATTATCTGAGAAGAAGCATTCAAAGATAAAAAGCATTATACATTTGATGCTGCACCAGATGAAGATCTTTATAACAAAGCAATCGAAATAATAAATAACGAAACATGAGCATACTTCCTAACCTTACAAACAATATCTTCTCATACACCATACAATACTCCATACTGACGTAGTGAAGAAGAAATGTATCGTTACGAAGATGAATCATTTGCTAATTTCTATGAACAATTAAAAGAAAATAAGTTCTTTGATGATGGTATACTTATTGTATTATGAGACCATCGTAAAATGACTCCTCTAGAAGATGAAGAATTCAAAAAACGATGAGCAACAGCTGCAGCAAAAATTGTAGGTTTCGTAATAGGAAATTGAATAAAGAAATGAAAAATAGATAATAATCTGTATCAACAAACAGACATTTTCTATTCAATTCTCCGCGAATTTGGGAAATGAGATGTAACAGTATTTCAAAGATATAACGATATTTTCACAAAGGAAGCCCCAAGAGACTGGACAGTAAAACAACGATATGAACAGAAAAAGGTTAACATCGCCGATTCTGAATGACATGAATGATATATTGATCTAAATCGTATGGAAATTATTGATTGATGAGATTACTTCCCAGAAGAAGAAATTCTTAATTATCTCCAGCTCTCTATTGATTACCAAAAAAGATCAAAAACATGAATGTGAGAAAATACTTCAAACGACAAGATTATTCTTATCTCACATAGATGAGAAGTTGAAAATGCAACAGAAAACTCTATTGGTGCATTTAAAGCTGCACGTGATGAATGAGCAGAATGATTAGAAATGGATTTAACAACAACTAAAGACTGACAATTAGTAGTATATCATGGACCTAAGCTTTATAATAACACAATATGTAAGCAAGAGCAAAGAGATATCTGTGAAATGACGCGAGATGAAGTCCAAGAATGTCTATTAAATAATTGAGAAAAAATCCAAACTTTTGAATCAGTAATTTCACAAATCAAAAACCGATTCTCATTTGTATTTGTAGATTATAAAGCACCAGACAATCCAAACTGTAACCAAGATAAAATAACTCCATTTGAAGATGCAGTTAATCTTGTACAAAAATATAAAATGGATGCAAAAGTTGTATTCTCATCATATGACACAGAAATTACAAATTATCTAGGTAAAAAATGAGACCTTGTATCTGCATTAGATACGTATTCATTATCAGCCTTAAATAAATTAGAAAACTCATATTTCACATACTTTATGACACCATCAGACAATTTCTCAGATACTCTTGTAAAACAATTACAAATGAAATGAATCGAATCTGTTGCATATGTTGTTAACGACCCAACAGTATTCCAAAAATTGGCTTCTCGATGAGTTCGTTTTGTTATGACTGATGAAATATCAAAACTAAAAAAAGTAATCCAAAAATAAAATTAATCTACTAAATATTTTACAATTTTTGTTCTTCCTATGACAAAAAAAATTCTAACTCTTTGTGCAATCGTTTTCGGACTCTTCTTTTGAATTACATCTGCCAAAGATATTCCTCAATTAATATTATTTTATTGAGAAACCTGTCCTCATTGTAAAAATGAAGAATGATTTATCGATAATTTAAAACTACAATATGAATTTGAAGTTGTATGATACGAAGTATACTACGATAGAGATAACCAAAAACTAATGGCAGAATATGGAGAAAAACTATGAACAGAATTCACATGAGTTCCAGTTATAATTATGTGAAATGATTATTTTGTTTGAGAAAGTTACGAAGAAACAGAAAATCTTATAAAAAAATATGCAACTCCTATTTGAGGAGAAACTCAAACTGGGGACAAAAAAACAACAAAGGATCAAACTGTTAATTTTTTATGAATGACTATTTCTCTAAATAAAGTTTGACCTATTATCTTCTGAATTGTACTAGGACTTGCTGATGGAATCAATCCATGTATGTTTTGAGTATTAATCTTTCTATTAACATACTTAATATCTATTGGATCAAGAAAGAAAGTTCTTTATTCATGATTTATCTTTGCAATAACTACATTCATCCTCTATTTTGCGATAATGTATCTTATGCATAGATTAATTTTCTCAACAAGTGCCCTCTTACCATATATCGCAACCATAAGATATGGTATATGAATATTGGCAATCATCCTATGATTAATCGAGATTAAAGACTTCTTTTTCTACTGAAAAGGAATCTCTCTCAAAATTCCTAGTGCAATAAAACCAACTCTAGAATATATTACAAAAAAAGGAACATATATGAGTGCTTTTATTCTAGCCGTTCTTTCTACATTTGTTGAACTTCCTTGTACTATATGAATTCCTTTAGCTTATATTGGAGCCGTATGAGAGAATACAAATTTATTCCTTGCATTAGGAATCTATAATATCTGTTTCATTATCCCTCTTATCGTTATTATATTAGGAATGTATTACTGAGCTGCAATATTCAAGAGAAATAGAAAATGAGAAATGGAAATAACAAGTATCAATTCTAAAAAAATAATGAGACTTGTTGCTGGTATAATCTTAGTTACTTTATGAATATTATTCCTTACAAGAGTATTCTAAACAAAAATTTTAAGTAAAATTATAATTTTATTTTACCAATCATCTCTATGTGATTTTTCAAAAACGTATTAGACAAAATCTTGTGAAGTAATACACTATATTATCCATGATGTCTAACAAAATCACTACTTCCTGATATTGAAAAAAATTATGAAGATATTCTCCATAAATTATGAATAGATTTTATTAAATTATCAGAAAAAGAATACTGTTGCTGAAGCCCAGTTTTAAGAGCTGGAATGAAAGATGCTTTTGAAAATATAAAAAATAAGAATATCGAAATTTTCAAAGAACATGCAGTTGGTCTAATTATCACTAACTGTCCAGCATGCTACAATATGTTAAAATACCAATATAAACTCGAAGAAGAACATGGTATAAAAGTGGAACATATAACACAAACTATCAAAAGAAAATCAAGTAAACTCAAAAAAAGCGATAGGTTGGTAAAAGAAATAACTTATCATGATCCATGCCATCTATGAAGACTCTCTTGAGTTTATGAAGAACCTAGAGATATCCTTAAACAAAATTGATATAACATCAA
>Ga0247611_10001982_pt1 | contig 34806 bp, 31 predicted proteins | sample 177DNAGHGhighgp2_FD_192422 | JGI IMG/M metagenome (GOLD analysis project Ga0247611, IMG submission 192422) | Sheep rumen microbial communities from Palmerston North, Manawatu-Wanganui, New Zealand - 1770 DNA GHGhigh gp2 | ecosystem: Host-associated > Mammals > Digestive system > Stomach > Rumen... | reverse complement strand
TGGGGAGTTCAAACAGTTGACCGATCTGGGAAAGGAAGGACGATATTTCTGGGAATCCGATGATGCGATCCTGTTTCCTGCCGTTCGATCCGCAAAAGAAAAGAAACGTGCAGATGCAAAGGAACAATTCACAAGCTTTTACCGACTGAACATCACCGGTGGCGAAGCATTGCCTGCGTTTACGCTTCCGTTTTCCGCAAGTTGGATCAAAAAACTTCCGAACGGATCTTATGTCGTTCTCGGCAGTATCGATGCAAATGTGCCGGATTACTACTGCATGTCCGATGAGGAACGGGAGCAGGTACAGAAGGGATATGCCGACGACGCGGACTATGAAGTTTTTGACGAGCTTCCTTACTGGATGAACGGCAGCGGGATCGTCAACAAGAGCCGGACGGCGCTGTTCCTTGTGTCGGCGGACGCAAAGGAGATCAAACGCGTCACGGAGCCGTTCTTCTCGGTCGACGCGATCGAAACGATCGGCGATACGGTGTATTTCCTCGGCGACAGCTACACCGCGCGTCGGGATCTCACGCATCCGAAGCTGTATGTGATGGACGGCAATACAGGGGAATTGCGCCTTTTGAATGCATATGAAGGATTGTTTGCGGATCGGATCAAAGCAGTCGGTGAAACGCTGCTGATGCTTGCAACCGAAGGCAAGGACATCGGTTTAAACGAGAACGTCGATTTCTACCTCGTGGATCGTGAGACCGGCATGCTTACGATGCTTTACGAAAACACCGAAAGCCTTTGGAATTCGGTAGGAAGCGACGTTCGTTACGGCGGCGGGGAGAGCATGATCGGCGTTAACGATCGGCTTTATTACATCACCACGCGCTTTGAGAGCTCGCATTTGTACGCTTTGAATCTTCACGGGAACAATGTTCCCATCGCGACGGAAATCGGCTCCATCGACGCTGTCGCAATCCATCCGGACAATGAGATTGCTCTGTTCATTGCACTGTATGAAGGAGCGCTTCAGGAACTCTATGCAAAGAATCTCAAGACCGGTGAATTGAGAAGACTGTCGCATTTCAATGACGATGCGCTGAAAGATCGTTACGTGGCGAAATGCGAACCGGTCTCGGTCGAAAGCGAAGGCTACCGGATCGACGGTTGGGTATTGAAACCGAAAGACTATGATCCGAACAAGAAGTATCCTGCTGTATTCGATATCCACGGCGGTCCGAAAACGGTTTACGGGACGGTTTTTTATCATGAAATGCAGGTCTGGGCTGGCATGGGATACTTCGTATTCTTCTGCAATCCGAAGGGATCAGACGGAAGAGGAGACAATTTTGCAGACATCATGGGACACTACGGCGAGACGGACTATCGGAATCTCATGGATTTTGCAGACGAGGTCTTGCACCGCTATCCCACGATCGATCCGACTCGCGTCTGCGAAACGGGCGGCAGCTACGGCGGATTCATGACAAACTGGATCATCGGACACACCGATCGGTTCTGCTGCTGTGCGTCGCAGCGTTCGATCTCAAACTGGCTGAGCTTCAACGGCATTTCCGATATCGGCTACTACTTTGTCGGCGACCAGAACAAGGCGGATTTTTATACCGATCACGCAAAGCTCTGGGATCACAGCCCGCTCAAATACGCGAAGAATGTTAAGACGCCGACCTTGTTCATCCATTCGGACGAGGATTATCGCTGCCCGATCGATCAGGGTCTGCAGATGTACGCGGCGCTTGTTGATCGCGGGGTTCCGGCACGCATCTGCGTCTTCCATGGGGAGAATCATGAACTGTCCCGTTCCGGAAAGCCCAAGCATCGCATTCGTCGTCTCACGGAGATTACAAACTGGTTTGAGAAGTACGCAAAGTAAAACAAAAAAGACGCCTCCTCGGCGTCTTTTTCGTTCAGTCCAATAGTTTTGCTGCTTCCGGTGTGTCGAGTCGTTCTACATCCTTGAGCTTGCGGTTAATGGCTCGGGTACGCGTTCCGATCAATGTATCAAGATCATCGTTCACTTGACGAAGCTTTTGTTGTGAACGATCGAGGATATCGCCAAACTTCTCAAACTCCGTTTTAACTGCGCCTAGCACTTGCCATACTTCGCTCGAACGCTGCTGGATCGCAAGCGTGCGGAATCCCATCTGCAGACTATTCAAAAACGCTGCCATTGTGGAAGGACCGGTTACGTTGATGCGGTACGTTCTTTGCAGTTCTTCGATGAATCCGCGGTTGACCGCTTCGGCGTATAGCCCCTCAAACGGAAGAAAGAGAATGCCGAAATCGGTCGTGTGCGGCGGATCGATGTATTTATCCCGGATGTCTTTCGCTTCGGCTTTCAGACGGATTTCAAGCATCTTTGCGGCCTGCGCGATCGCGTCCGGATCGCCTTTCTCGTATGCGTCCTGAAGCTGGGAAAACGTCTCGCCCGGGAACTTCGCATCGATCGGAAGATAGACGGGCGTTTCGCCGTCGCCGGGCAGACGGATCGCAAATTCGACGCGATCGCGCGAGCCGGGTTTTGTCGCAACGTCTGTTTCGAATTGTTCCGGTGAGAGAATCTCGGAAAGAATCGCCGACAGTTGTGCTTCGCCCAGAATGCCGCGCGTTTTGACGTTGGAAAGAACCTTCTTAAGATCCGTGACGCCTGCGGCGACCGCCTGCATTTCACCGAGTCCCTTATAGACCTGTTCGAGCTGTGTCGATACAACCTTGAAGGATTCCGAAATGCGGGATTCGAGCGTTTTCTGAAGTTTTTCATCAACGACTTTCTGCATCTCGGAGAGCTTTTCCGCATTTTCGTTCTGGATCGAGGAAAGCCGCCGCTCCATCGTCTGACGGATCGCTTCCAGCTTTTCTTCGTTCGATTTTTCCAGCGAACTGATGCGGTCCTCCTGTGACTTGCGAAGACGATCGAAATCGTTTGCATTGTTGTTTTCCATGCTCGTAAGCCGCTTGTCCTGCGATTCGGATGCGGCGCGCTGATTTTCGGAAATCGTTTTTCCGAATGCCTGCAGGCTATTGTTCAGCTCCATGCGCAGTTCCGACTGTCCATCTCTCCTTGCGTTCAGGATCAGAACGAACAGAATGATCAGCAGAATCAAAAACGAGATGCCGGAAAGGATCAGAGCGGCAAGTTCCATACGCTACCTCCGAGTTGACGGAACGGGTTTCGTTCCTTTGTTGATTTATAGTATAACACAGAAGATTCGTCTTGCGTAGACGGATTTTTCATGATATACTTTTTTCATTAAAAAGGAGTATACCGCGATGCGGATATCCGAAATCATAAGGAGGACATAGAATCCATGCAGTATTCACGCGACGTGGAAGAAATGGTATGCGTCAAAAAAGGCGCGAATCACGAACCCGCTCCGATTCCCGAGGAGGGCAAGTGGGTAAAAGCGAAGGAAATCAAAGACATCAGCGGGCTGACGCACGGCATCGGCTGGTGCGCACCGCAGCAGGGCGCATGCAAACTGACGCTCAACATTAAAGAAGGAATCATTCAGGAAGCGCTCGTCGAGACGCTCGGCTGTTCCGGCATGACGCATTCCGCCGCGATGGCTGCGGAAATCCTCCCGGGCAAAACGATTCTGGAAGCGCTCAATTCCGACCTCGTCTGCGATGCGATCAACACCGCAATGCGCGAGCTGTTCCTGCAGATCGTTTACGGCAGAAGCCAGAGTGCGTTTTCCGACGACGGTCTGACCATCGGCGCAGGCCTTGAAGACCTCGGCAAAGGACTCCGTTCGCAGATCGGTACGATGTACGGAACGAAAGCGAAGGGCCCGCGTTATCTGGAAATGGCGGAAGGCTACGTTCTGAAGGTCGGCCTCGACGAAGAAGGCGAAATCATCGGCTATCAGTTCGTCAGCATCGGAAAGATGATGGACGCGATCAAGAAGGGCATGGATCCCAAGGAAGCGTTCGAAAAGAACATCGGGACCTACGGCAGATTCGCAACCGCCGCAAAGGTCATCGACCCGCGCAAGGAATAATGGAGGTGCCGCATGATTACGTTTGAAGGATATGAAAGAAGAATCGACAAGATCACGAAGGTCCTGAACGAATACGGCATCAAGGATCTCGAAGACGCGAAGGCGATCTGCGACAAAGCGGGCATCGATCCGTACGGCATTGTGAAGGGTATCCAGCCGATCGCGTTTGAAAATGCGGGCTGGGCTTACACCGTCGGCGCGGCAATCGCGCTCAAAAAGGGCGTCAAGAACGCAGCGGAAGCTGCCGAAGCGATCGGGATCGGTCTGCAGGCGTTCTGCATTCCCGGATCCGTTGCGGATCAGCGTAAGGTCGGTCTCGGTCACGGCAACCTCGGTGCAATGCTCCTTCGCGAAGAAACGAGCTGCTTTGCCTTCCTTGCCGGTCACGAATCGTTCGCTGCCGCGGAAGGCGCCATCGGTATTGCGCGTACGGCAAACAAAGTCCGTCAGAAGCCGCTGCAGGTTATCCTGAACGGTCTCGGCAAGGACGCGGCGTATATCATTTCCCGTATTAACGGCTTTACCTACGTGGAAACGGAATACGACTACTATACCGGCGACCTGAAGATCGTCTACACCAAAGCGTTCTCCGACGGCGAACGCGCAAAGGTTCGCTGCTACGGCGCAGACGACGTGAACGAGGGTGTTGCGATCATGCGTCACGAAAACGTCGACGTTTCCATCACGGGCAACTCCACGAATCCGACGCGCTTCCAGCATCCTGTTGCCGGCACCTATAAGAAATGGTGCGTCGAAAACGGCAAGAAATACTTTTCCGTTGCATCCGGCGGCGGCACAGGCAGAACCCTGCATCCGGACAATATGGCGGCAGGTCCCGCGTCTTACGGCATGACCGACACGATGGGAAGAATGCACAGTGACGCGCAGTTCGCGGGTTCCAGCTCCGTTCCGGCGCACGTTGAGATGATGGGTCTCATCGGCATGGGCAACAACCCGATGGTCGGCGCAACGGTTGCCGTTGCGGTTGCGATTGCAGAGAGCCTGTAAAGAACAAACAGGAGGGCGTTTTGCCCTCCTTTTTTAATGGAGGAGTTATGGATCAGCATCGATTCGGTCCGGGTGAACTGCTCGACGATCAAGGAAACCTCTGTGAACCCGGATACGCGACGTCTCTTTTAAAATGCTACGATCGCTCTCGGATCAAGGCACCGCGTTTTCGTATCAAGGAATGGGATTATTATCTGATTACAAACGACCGCTTCGGCGTCGCATTGACGATCGACGACAATGGGTATATGGGGCTTTTATCCGCTTCCGTATTGGATTTTGATCGCGCTTCGGAGACGACCGTTTCTCCGATGTTCTGGTTTCCGATGGGGAAGACCGGTTTTCCGGCGTCCTCCGGAACGGGTGACGTACAAAAGAAACTGAAACATGCGTTTGGTTCTTTTACGCACACAAAAGAGGGAAGAAGACTTCGGTTCGGGATCGATTCGTTTCGCAACGGAAAATCGTTTGAATGTGATATCCTGCTGACGGACGAGCCGAGGGATTCCATGGTGATCGCAACACCGTTTTCCAAACGCGGACGGTTTTACTATAACCAAAAGATCATCGGCATGCGAGCGAAGGGCTATTACGCCATCGGAGCAGAACGTGTGGAACTTAATCCTTCCGATACGTTTGCGCTTTTGGATTGGGGCAGGGGCGTCTGGACGTATAAAAACACCTGGTACTGGAGCGCAGCGCAGGGCGAGATCGACGGTCATGTTTTCGGATTCAATCTCGGATACGGATTCGGAGATACCTCAGCCGCATCGGAAAATATGCTGTTTTATGACGGAATGGCGCATAAACTCGGACGCGTCGATTTCGGAATTCCGAAGAATGCACACGGAACGGATGATTTGCTTGCACCGTGGCACTTCACAGACGACGAAGGCAGACTCGATCTTACGTTTACACCGATCTTTGACCGCGCATCCAAAACGGATGCTAAAGTGATCTGCTCCGATCAACATCAGGTGTTCGGAAAATTTAACGGATTGGTTATGCTTGACGACGGATCGAAGATCCGACTGAACGATTTTCTCGGATTTGCCGAAAAAGTATTCAATAAGTGGTAAACTGTGTGAACGGATTCACCGCATGCCTTCCCGCATACATAGTATGTACGGGAGGGCATTTTTATGATTGAAACATTTATTGAATACCTGAAGGAACAAGTCAGAAATCACAGTATCTACGTCTGGGGTGCACAGGGACAGAAAAAACCGACGATCACGGAAGAATGGATTCGGAAACGTGAAAAAACGCGTAAAAATGCGGATCGCGCGATCGCTCATTGGAAGAAGGAAGTTCGCGAAGGGTACGGCGACGTATTGCGCGCATTTGACTGCTCGGGACTGGGAACGTATTTCTTTTTGAAACATGACTTGATCGATCATGATCTGTCGGCGGAGGGATTGCGTCATCTTTGCGACAAGATCCCTCGAAACGATCTGAGAGCGGGTGATCTTGTTTTTCGAATGAATGGAGGAAAAGCCGTTCACGTCGGCTATGCGATCGATAAAGACCGCGTCATAGAAGCGAAAGGACGCGACGTCGGCGTCGTGGAAAGCCGCGTGTCCGGATGGGACAGATTCGGACGGCCGCGTTTTTTCACATCGATCCGATTGCTGAAACTGCGGTTTCCATATATGCGTGGAGACGACGTATTGAAGCTGCAGAAGGAACTGAAACGGAATGGATATGATCCGGGACAGCTCGATGGTATATTCGGCAGAAAAACGCAGCGAGCCGTAAAACAATACCAACGCGATCACGGACTGAAGGCGGACGGAATAGCGGGAAAAAGGACGCTTGCGTCCCTCGGGATCGTTCCATAATGATCAACGTGTCGGACTGCAACGAAATAGATCGAAAAGACTCCAGGAACGTTCCGGTTGTTCGGAAGGCGCGGGAGAAGGGGAAACGGTTGACAAAGGTTCCGACCCTGCGTCGGGCGTAACCGTTTCGATCTCATAGGTCGGCATAACAGTCGGTTCCTCCGTAGGCGGCATATCGTATTCGTCAACGATTAGATCGCCCGAAAAAACCGTTTCGTTTCGGAATCGAATCGATACGTTTCCGGCTTTTGTTCCGACCGGAGCGGAATCGTTCTCTATTTCATATTGGAGATATTCATCGGGAAGCGGATCGATTAAAAACGCATCTGCCTGCCAGCGTGGCAGAAGGAGCGTCGCGGACGTATCCCATTCAATGCGATACAGTGCAGCATTTGCGACGTGCGTGCCGGGGACAAAGGCGACGGCGTACGTGTCGGGCAGGCACTTATCCGACAAATCGGAAACGGAAACCGATACCACGTCGTTTCGGAAAGCGTATTCGAACAGATCGATTGCATCATAAAAACGCTGTGCAGAATACAGATCTTTTTCTCGTCCTTTCGTTCCGTCAGGTGCGTTCTTTCCGTGCAGAAGAACGAGGATATAGGTCGTTTCATTTCGCTTTGCTGCTGCGACGAGGCATTTGCCGGCCAAATGCGTATCGCCCGTTTTGATCCCGATTGCATCGGCATAGAGGCAGGAGTACGGCGTATAGCTTTCAATCACGACGTCACGCAGCAGCCGATTGCTGGATTTCAGTTCGATTGCGCGTCCCGCTGTTGAATGCGCCGTATATTCCGTCGTTGAAACAATTTTCAAAAAGGTTTCATTCTGCATGGCATAAGCGGTCAGAATCGCCAAGTCGCGTGCCGTTGTATAATGCGCGTCGCTGTGAAGTCCGTGCGGGTTCACAAAATGTGAACCGGTCATTCCAATTCGCTCCGCCGTCTGATTCATCATCGCGGCAAAGCCGTCAACGGAACCACCGACGTGTTCGGCGATCGCAATCGCCGCATCGTTGCCGGAAGGAAGCATCAATCCGTACAGAAGATCGATCATTGGATAGGATTCGCCAACCTTCAGTCCCATCTTGGAATTGCGTTCGCTCAGTCTGCACGCTTTTTTGCTGACCGCAACGATATCGTCGTAGGCAGAATGCTCCAGGGCAACGATGCAGGTCATAATCTTCGTCGTGCTTGCGGGATAGCGTTTCACGTCCGCGTTGCGCTCAAGTCCGAGAATTGCGTTTGCGGGATCGTTTACGTTCGCCAAAAATACGGTGTCCTCTGCGAGACTTTTGAGGTCGAACTCTGTCGAAACTGTTGTTTCGGCATTTCCGTAGATCGGAAGGAGAAGGACGCTCAAAAGAAGGCAGAGGACCAGTTTTTTCATTGGGTTTGTTTACCTGTCGTAATAGTTTTGCGATTCACGCGCTCTTTGCGCAGCTCTTTTCCGCGCGGCTGCGCGGCGGCGACGTTTGTTCTCGGCTCGGATATACAAAATGAACAGTACAATCACAACGACGAGAACGACCGCGACAATGGCAAGCACGATCAGAATCCAGCGTGTATCCTTGTCGGCGGATCCGATATTGGTTCCCTGTTGACCGTTTCCGGAAACGGAGGGGGAATTCGCATCGCCGATCATGCTTCCGCCTTGCTGCGGATCGGTGTTCTGCGGTTGGACGTAGATCTGCGTATCGCCACGTTTCACGCCTCTGGTTGCGTGCAGTTCGGCCGTCAGAATCGTCTTTCCGAGATATTTATAGGTTACGGTACCGATCTTATCGCCCTGTACGATGGGGGCGTAGGTCGTTGAAAACGTCGTGATCGCTTCAATGTTCAGATCGGACAGCTTTTCGTTCGGATCGACCATCATGATGGATACGTTCGTATCCATGGAAAGCAGTGCTTCTACAATCAGTTTGCCGCCTTCGGCATCATCTGCAGCTGCATTCGGGATTTCAATCTCGAACTGCGTTTTCATTCCGTTTGCAACGAGTTCCGAAACGCTCACGGAACGGTTCATATCGTTGAACGCGAATTCAAACATCGCTTTTGCATCTTGGAACCGGTATGCATTGTATTTATCCTTTCGGGCATCGGTCCATCCGCCGTTGTAATCCGGGTCGTTGAGTGTACCGCCGTACAACACGGCGATCAGGGTGACGTTGTCCTTTTCGGCAGCGGCAACGAGACATTTTCCGGCAGGCGTCGTATCGCCGGTTTTGACGCCGACGGCGTATTCATATAAACAGGAAATCGGGGAGGGGAAGTCCTCTGTCGGCGGAATGTCCGCAAGAAGACGGTTGGAATTCAAAAGCGAGATGGCTCTGGGACCGGAGGTCGTTGTGTAAGTTGCCGTCCCGACAATTGTGCGGAATTCGTCTTTCTTTTCGCTTTTGTTCAGTGCGTACGCCGTGAGAAGCGCCATATCGCGAACGGTCGTATAGTGGTCGTCGTTATGTTTTCCGTGAACGGTGACGAAATGGGAATGCGTCATGCCGAGGCTCTGCGCCTTTTCGTTCATCATCTGCGCAAAGGCTTCGGTGCTCCCGGCGATATGCTCAGCGATCGCGATTGCGGCGTCGTTGCCCGAGGGAAGCATCATACCGTAAAGCAGGTCACGAAGAGAATACGTATCGCCCTCTTCAAGTCCCATGAGGGAGTTCCCGCGGCCGAAATCAACCGCTTTTGCAGATACGGTCACCATGTCGTCAAGGTTTCCGTTTTCCAGCGCGATGATACAGGTAAGGATTTTCGTCGTGCTTGCGGGAAACACGCGTGTATCCGCTTCCTTTTCGATTCCGCGATAGGAAACGGTGGGATTCTCTGCATTGACCAGAATAAAATACGGTTCGTAGATGGAAGAAAGATCAAAGGAATCGGCCTTCGCTTCCGACGAAAGAACAACGGGCACGATTCCAAAGAACAAAAGGGTACAGAGAACAAACGACAGGATACGTTTCATGTTTATGATAAACCTTTCGGATTCATTCGGATACTATAACAGTTTAATGTGCATATTCACAGTTGTCAATGTATAAAACTGTTGAAAAATTGTGAATAATAAGCGTCAGTTCAATCCCGTAAACAACAGTTCCGCTTGGGCGCCCTGCTTCGTCAGCGTCAGAACGGCTATGCTCGGCCCCTTTTGCGTGCGCGGACGCGAAAGACTCCCGGGGTTGACCATGAGCACACCGTCGACCGTTTCGACGGATGGAACGTGGGAATGACCGAACAAAACGACGTCGGCGCGTTCCTGCTCGGCAAGATACCGAAGGGAAAGCCTTCCGGAAACGGTATTTCCGTGCAGCAGAAGAATGCGGATCCCGTTCCATTCAACCGTATACGTGAGCGGCGCGTCGGAAAACGCATCGCAGTTTCCTCTGACAGCAACGTAACCGCAGTTTAAAATACGGGAAAGTTCAATCGCGTCGTCAGCGTGATCGCCGAGGTGGTACAGGGCGTCGACCTGTCCGAGACGATCCTTAAACAAATCGATGTTTTCGATAAAACCGTGTGAATCAGATACGATCGCGATTCTCGGCATCGAGCGCCTCCCGAAGCAATGCTAACGCGCGCTTCCTGTGACTGACCGAGTTCTTTTCTTCCTCAGTCAGTTCGGCAAAGCTTTTTTCAAATGGCACATAGTAGAAGTACGGATCGTACCCGAATCCATTTCTTCCGTGCGCTTCATGCAGGATTGTTCCTTCGACTTCGCCTTGCACGACGATCGGCGGAAGCGCTTTCCTTGCGAGAGCGATGCAACAGCAGAATCGAGCAGTCCGTGCTTCATCCGGCACGTCCTGCAGCAGATCAATGAGCTTGGCATTGTTTGCGGCGTCGTTGTGCGCTTCTCCCGAAAAACGTGCGGAATAAACGCCCGGCGCGCCGTTTAGCGCGTCGACGCAAAGCCCGCTGTCGTCCGCAAGAACGGCGTCGAACCGATCAGAGGCAACAGCAAGCGTCTCAAGCGCTTTTTTCAAGGCGTTGTCGCGAAACGTTTCTCCGTCTTCCACGACGTCGAGGTCGATGCCGGCTTCTCGCATGGTCATCATTTCGGTGAAGGTTCCGTTAAGGATCTCACGGATTTCGCGCGCTTTATGAGCGTTGTTCGTAGCAAGCAAAAGTTTCATGGTTCCTCCTGAACACGGTACTTCGAGATCGCCTCGAGCGAAGGCGTCGTGTACAGCGTGTGCTGATGAAAGTAATTGACAAATCCCGGCTTTGCACCCGAGGGCTTTTTGACGTAACGGATCTGCGTATAGTCGATCGGAACGTTCTCCGATGCGGAAACGCTGCTGTGATACGCGGCGATCCGGACGGCGAGGGACAAGTCTTCCCGGCTCGGATTAGCGGTACAAAGTACGACGTGGGAAGCGGGAACGTTCTTGGCGTGAAGCCAAACATGATCCGGATCTGCGCTTCTCAAGAGACGCTCGTTCTGCAGGTTGTTTTTTCCGACGAAGACGTCGACGCCGGATTCGGTTCTGTAATGCAGCGGACGGCTCTGAGCTTTTTGTGACGGTTTCTTTTCCGGAACGGATTCGCGGATGTAATGCAGACGAACGAGTTCGTCGCGGATCTCGGAAAGCTCCTCGCGCGTCGTACAGGATGATACGTTGAGAAGCTGTCCTCTGAGATAATCGAGTTCTTCGTTCAGTACGCCGACCTGTTCGACCGCATAAGCGTGAGCGGCTTTGTTCTTTCGGTATCGCTTGAAATATCGCTGCGCGTTGTCTGCAACGGAATACCTCGGATCGAGCGGAACCTCGATCGCTTCCGGCGGATCGCTGTAATAGTTCACAACCGAAGCCGAAGTTCTTCCCGCTGTCGACCCACGGAAGGATAAAAGCAGTTCGCCGTAAAGACGGTCCCGTTCGATTTGCGATTCGTCGCCGATCGTTTTCAAACATTCCGTCAGCTTTTTTTCGGTGCGTTTTCTTGCGTGATCAAGAACGGTTCGAAGCGCCGATTGCAGTTTCGTTCGGAACAACAGTTCGTCGCGGCTCCGATAAAACGCTTCCTGCGCTTCGTTCATGCTCTCAAACTGCTCAAATTCCGCGTTTTTGGGACGGAAAGGCAGAATGCCGATGCCCGGAATGACGGAGGGTGCAAATCGACGTTCTTTCAGATCGGTAAACACAGCATGGATTTCCGATGCCATACGATCGTTCGGCGTATCGTCTCCGACAATCTGTTCCGCGCACAGCCTCGAAACGCCGGCGACGGCGTTCGTCAGCCAGGCGGACGGCTTTCTTCCGTTCGCAAGGCGTTCCAGTTCCTCGACCGAGATTTGAAATGGATCGGCTTTTTCCGTTTCGGGCGGAGCTTCGTACGGGATATTCGGGAGGCAGATTCTCGCCGCATTTTCCGAAATCCCGAAATGTCGCATGCAGTCGATGATCCGCCCGTTCTCGTCGAGCAGAAACAGATTGCCGTGTCTGCCCATCAATTCGATGACAAGCCGCAGCTGAACGGCGTCCATCAATTCGTTTCTTCCTGACAGGGAAAGTACCGCGATTCGATTCAGACCCGGTTGTTCAATGGAAACGATGCGACAGCCGATCAGATACTTTCGCAGCAGCATGCAGAAAGCAGGTGCGGCGTCCGGGTTCTCAAACGTGCGGGTAACGGTCTGGATGCGTCCATTTTCGGCATGAATGCACAGCATCAGCTTCACACGTCCGCAGGAAGGTCCGTGGACGTGCAGAAGGACCATATCTTTGTCGGGCTGCTGAACTTTATCGATGCGGCTGCCGATCAGCGTATTCAGTTCCGCGATGCTTTCATATAAGGATAATCCGTCGGTTGCCATAGTTGCTCCTTACAGGTATTCTATCGTTCATCGATTGAAATTTCAAGAGGATGACATAACAAAAACGCCCGAATCTCTCGAGCGTTTTTCTGATGCGAATACCGGGGTTCAGTTGTTAGCAGCTGCGCGCTTCTTTGCCAACTGTGCCTTTTTGCGATCGGCAGCGTTCTTATGAATAACGCCCTTCGCGGCAGACTGATCAACGGTCTTGACCGCCGCGAGATAAGCTGTTTCAACAGCTTCCTTATCGCCGGACTTCAGCGCTTCATCAAAACGACGGACAACGGTCTTCAGTTCGGACTTGTCCATGCGATTTCTGAGGTTTTCACCAACGGAAGTCTTCGCACGCTTGATTGCGGACTTGATGTTTGCCAAAGCATTTCACCCCCTGTAAGATTTGTCCGATCGGGCTTCCCGATACGAACGGAGTACATTTTAACACAAAGAATTCTACAATGCAAGGATTATTTTTGCGTTTTTTCCTCTTTTTTCAGGATATGACGAAGTCGAAGCGCGTTGCTGACGACTGTGACCGAGGAAAAACTCATTGCAAGCGCGCCCATCCATGGCTCGATCAGCGAAGATAGCGCAAACGGGATGCAGATCGCATTGTAAAACAGCGCCCAAAACAGATTTTGCCGAATGACGCGGATCGTTTCTTTCGAAACGCGGAACGCAGAAACGATTTTTTTGATCTTGCCGCCCGTCAGAATCACGTCTGCGGATTCGACGGCAACGTCCGTTCCGTCCGAAACCGCGAACCCGAGATCGGCTTTCGCAAGCGCAGGCGCATCGTTAACGCCGTCGCCGACCATTGCGACCGTTTCTCCTTCTTGTTTCAGTTGATCGATGTATGCAAGTTTCTGTTCGGGAAGCATCTGCGCGCATACGCGATCAGCTTGCAATTCACGACCGATTCGTTCCGCGGTAGCAGTCCTGTCGCCGGAAAGGAGTACGGTTTTTTTGTTCAGTTGTTTCAGCGATCGGAACAGTTCTTTGCTGTCCGGTCGCAGCGTATCGGAAACGAGCACGTATCCGAGCAGATTGCTTCCTTCGGCAAGATACAGGATCGATGCGTCGGTATCGGGTGTTTCACCGACGTGAGCACCGATGGACTCGATAAAGGAACGATTGCCGAAAGAAAGCGTTTTCCCGTCCACGACGGCGTGCGCACCGAGTCCGGACACTGCGGTATAGTCGACCGCGGGAAGCAAGTTCAGATTGCGTTCTTTTGCAGCGTTCAGCACGGCGCGTGCAAGTACGTGTTCACTCGGCTGCTCCGCCGATGCGAACAACGAAAGAAACGAATCGGCGTCTATTCCGATCGGATGCACGTCGGTCACGACGGGCTTGCCTTCCGTTACGGTGCCGGTTTTGTCAAACGCAAGCGTCGTTACACCGTTCAGCGTTTCGAGTGCAGCGCCGCTCTTGAAGAGGATCCCGTCTTTTGCGGCCTGTCCGGTTCCGACCATAATTGCAGTCGGGGTGGCAAGACCCATTGCACACGGACACGCGATTACAAGGACAGAAACGGCGACGCGGATCGCCTTTTCCGGATCTTTCGTTGCGATCAGCCAAACGATTCCGCCGATCAGGGCGATCACGATGATGGCGGGTACGAACCATCGGCTGATCCGGTCAGCAAGACGTGCGATCGGTGCTTTCTCGTTTTGTGCTTCCTCGACCATACGGATCATCTGACCGAGTCCGGTATCTTCGCCGGTCCGTGCCACTTCAAACGTAAACGAAACGCCTTCCGCTATGCTTCCGCAGGATACGAAATCGCCGCGCTTCTTTTCGACCGGAAGACTTTCGCCGGTCAGCATGGACTCGTTCACGGATGCATGTTCGTCAAGGAGCGTACCGTCGGCGGGGAGACGTTCACCGGGGCGAACGAGAACATGATCCTTCACCAGCAGCTCGGCAGTCGGAATCGTACGAACGGATCCGTCTTTTTGAACGATTGCAGCCATTTCTGGCTTCAGCGCTTCGAGTTCTTCAATTGCTCGGGTCGTACGTGTCATACACAGGCTTTCGAAGTATTTTCCGAGCGTTACGAGCGTCAGGATCATGCCTGCGGATTCGTAATAGAGCATCCCGTCTGTATGTCCGAAAAAGCGGCTGACCGTGACATAAAGAGAATAAAGGAACGCCGTCCCGACGCCGACCGCAATCAGCGTGTCCATACTTGCTCCGCCGGAAAACAGAGCCTTGAAGCCGCGCACAAAAAAGCCGCGACCGATGATCAGGATCGGAATCGTCAATCCAAGCTGTACGAGCGCATACTGGATCGAATGCATCGAAAGCCAGGAGGGGAGAGGCATATGAAACACCATCGGTCCCATTGCCAACACGATCAGAGGGATCGCAAAAACAAGCGAAAGGATCAGACGTGTGAACTGCTGCTTCTGCTCCGAACGCTTCTGCACGGCAGCGGATTTGCGCATTTCATTACGGTATGGCTCAGCCGTAAAGCCGATGCGTTCGACGGCGGCGATAACGGCAGCGTCGTCGATATCCTCTCCGCGGATCGTGAGCTTTTCAGTCAGCAGATTGACCTGGGCGCTTTCAGTAAAAGGAAGTTTTTTTGTGACGCGTTCAACGGACGCGGAACAGGCGGCGCAATGCATTCCGCCGATTTTGAATGTTTTGATCATAGTTTGAGTATACTCAAATCGTGCAAGGTTTGCAAGCGCTAACCAGTAGTTTTTTTCTTATTTGTGGCAGAGTTCACAACTTCGTTGCAATTCGCCGATTGACATTCGTTCGGACCGACACTATAATAGGGACGATGGTTAGCACTCGGAATCAATGAGTGCTAAAAGATTCATGCAGGAGGTATGATTTATGTCATTGAAACCGTTGTTCGACCGTGTTGTGATTCGCAACATCGAAACGGAAGAAGTCACCAAAGGCGGCATCCTTCTTACGAGCGCAGCCAAAGAAAAACCGCAGATGGCGGAAGTAATTGCAGTCGGTCCCGGCGCAAAGGACGTTGAGATGGTCGTGAAAGTCGGCGACAAAGTCGTTTACACGAAGTATGCGGGCACGGAAGTGAAACTGGACGGGCAGGAAGTTATCGTGATCAAACAGAACGATATTCTTGCGATCGTTGAATAATAGGAGGCTTTTACCATGGCAAAACAGTTGAAGTATGGCGAAGAGGCAAGAAAAGCGCTGGAAAGCGGGCTGAATCAGCTCGCGGATACCGTTAAGATCACGCTCGGACCGAAGGGAAGGAACGTCGTTTTGGAGAAGAAATTCGGCGCACCGCTGATTACTAACGACGGCGTAACGATCGCAAAAGAGATCGAACTGGAAGATCCGTTTGAAAACATGGGCGCGCAGCTTGTAAAGGAAGTCGCGACCAAGACAAACGACGTTGCCGGCGACGGCACGACGACGGCGACCCTGCTTGCACAGGCGATCGTTCGGGAAGGACTTCGCAACGTTGCGGCGGGTGCAAACCCGATGGTTGTGCGCCGCGGAATCGAAGCGGCGGTAAACGAAGCCGTTGAAGGGCTGAAGGAACTGTCCGTTCCCGTCGGCAGCAAGCAGGCGATCGAACAGGTCGCAGCGATCTCGGCAGGCGATGAAACGGTCGGTAAGATGATCGCGGACGCGATGGAAAAAGTCGGTAACGACGGCGTCATTACGATTGAAGAAAGCAAAACGATGAAGACCGAGCTGAACATTGTTGAGGGCATGCAGTTCGACCGCGGTTATTGCTCTGCTTACATGGCGACCGATACGGATAAGATGGAAGCGGTTCTTGACAATCCGTTTATCCTGATCACCGAGAAAAAGATCAGCAACATTCAGGAGATTCTTCCGGTTCTTGAGCAAATTGCACAGGCGGGCAGAAAGCTTCTGATCATCGCGGAGGATGTGGAAGGCGAAGCGCTTGCAACGCTCGTCATCAACAAGCTGCGCGGTACGTTTACCTGTGTTGCGGTCAAGGCGCCCGGCTTTGGCGACAGACGCAAAGCGATGCTGCAGGATATCGCAGTGCTGACCGGCGGACAGGTGATTTCCGATGAGCTCGGTATGGATCTCAAAGAAACCACGATCGATCAGCTCGGCAGCGCAAAGCAGGTCAAAGTCGATAAGGAAAAGACCGTTATCGTCGAAGGTGCCGGCAATCCCGACGAGATCAAAGCTCGCGTGAAGTCGATCCGCGCGCAGATCGAAGAAACGACCTCCGATTACGATAAAGAAAAACTGCAGGAGCGTCTTGCAAAACTCGCGGGCGGCGTTGCGGTGATTGCCGTCGGCGCTGCGACCGAGGTCGAGATGAAAGACTCCAAGCTTCGCATGGAGGACGCGCTCAACGCGACCCGTGCGGCCGTCGAGGAAGGCATCGTCCCGGGCGGCGGCGTTGCACTTTTGTCCGTTGCGGACCGCGTGAAACTGCTTGCCGAAAAAGAATCCGGAGACAAGAAGACCGGCGTCGAGATCGTTCTTCGCGCACTCGAAGAACCGATCCGTCAGATTGCAAAGAACGCAGGCGTTGAGGGATCCGTCATTATTGAGAACATTCGCCGCCGCAACAAGATCGGTTACGGTTATGATGCGGCGACCGATACGTACGGCATGATGGATAAGAAGGGCATCGTCGATCCGACGAAGGTCACCCGCAGTGCACTTCAGAATGCAGCGTCTGTTGCTGCGATGGTGCTTACGACCGAAAGCATTGTTGCGGATATTCCGAAGCCCGAACCCGCTGCACCCGATATGGGCGGCGCAGGCATGGGTGGCATGTATTGATTTAAAACCGAGAGGGCTCCGTCTTCGGAGTCCTTTTTTGTATGCCTTGATTTTATTACGGATTTGCGATAAGATAAGAAAAAACAATTCATGGACCCGAAATGAAAAAACTGTTCCAGTATCTGCTTTCCATATTTCTCGTGTTCCTGCTTGTCCCGATGGCAGGAACGGTTTGCGACGGGGAAGAAGCGCTATTCGGTGATGCCGACGGTGATGGAGAACTGACGATGCAGGACGCGAGCTGCATCTCAAGGTTCATTTCAGGTTTCAGTGGGATGGACGCGGTATCCAGAAGCCGCGCAGATTTTGACGGCGATGGAATGGTGACGAGTTATGATGCATCATTGATCATGAGCGCGTTCGTTTCTCCCGAAGAACAGATTGACTATGCTGCACGGTTTTCGTTTCTTGTTACTGCCGATTTATCCGGCATTGCCTGGGCTGATCCGGCTTCCAAATCGGGAAATGCTTGCTCGGCGCTGAATGCAGCGGCCTGTATCGCGTTGCAGCGCGAACGAGATGATTCTTTGATTTTACTGGATGCAGGCGGGTCTCTGTTCGGCAGCTCGATTGCCGACGAGTATGTCAACAGAACAAACAAGAAATATGGCCCGATCACTTCTTTATTTTTGAACCTGAACTATGACGCGGTTCTTCTTGGAGACGAGGGATATGCATATCCGTCGTCCACCGTTCGCAGAGAGGTCAACGTGATGCTGGATTCCGGTGTTCCGGTGCTCGGCGCGAATTTGATGAGAAGCGTGGTCACTGAATTTGACGTCGAAGGTGAGCCGTGGAATAACCTGATGCCGTATGTGATCAAAACGATTACAACGGCGGATGGAAGCGAACTTCGCGTTGCGATCGTCGGACTGACCTCACCTGACATTTCTCCGTGGGTTGACGAAATCAAACCTTCGGATCCGCTCGAGATCTATCAAAAACTGTATCCGGAACTGAAAGAACAATCCGATTTTGTTGTTCTGTTGTATCATGGGCCCGTCGAATCCGACGAGTCGAGACCCGATTCGTTCTCTCTTCGCGAATTCCTTCGTGAGACAACCGGGATCAATCTCGTTTTCGCGGCGCATAACGCAGGCCGCACCAATCGATTTGAACGCAATTCCATCGGACAGAACGTTGCGATCATCTCGATTGCGGCAGGTCCGAACTTCGTTTCGCACATCTCTGTCGCGCTGCGTGAAACCGGTGATCCGGGATATCATGTTACTTACCTCGACACCTCCGCTTACGAGCCGAGCCAGTCGCTCAAAGACCTGATCGTTCCGTACGTCAGTTCCGTTTCCGGCATGATGGATACGATCGTCTGCACCAATCTGGAAGAGATCGATCCCTATGAACCCGGCACGCTGAGTTCGTCCGACTGCATGGACCTGATTCACGAAATGCAGATCTGGTGTGCACAAAAATGGATCGCCGAGGAAGATGCCGATCTTCCTCCGACCGTTGTTTCGATTGCCTATCCGTATCTCGCCACAGAAGGAATACCGGAAGGCATCATCCTGTATCGGGATCTATGCGACCTTTCGTGCGAAATTCCACAATATACGCTTATGCTGATCCGAGGTTCGGAACTGCGGGCGTGGCTTCTCGCTTATAAAGACAAGATCATGACGGACGATCCCGTGTATTCCCTTTACGGATTGTCTTATTTGATTAACACGATGAATCCGGAAACACCGCTCGGATTTCTCGAACACAGTTCCGGACTTGCCGTTGAGGACGATGAACTGTTTACGCTCATCATTGCGGAGGAGCCCGACATTGAATCGATCCTGCGTCCGTATCTCGACGAAACGTGGATGTCGTACGAAGATCGCATCGTTCCGGGATTCCAAATGCCGAAGCCCGTTCATACGGACACTTCTGATCTCTACCGAGGCGTCGATGCGCTTGTAGCCTATCTCGAAAGCGTCGGGACGCTGAAATTATCGCATTTCTTCAGCTGGATCCTGTTATGAATCAACACCGCGCGGATGCGCGGTGTTTTTGTATGAAATCCGCGTGTTTTTGCATATGCTCTATCATGAAAAAGAAACGCTTTTACCATCGATTGATCGATGCGGCTGAATTGCCGCAGGATTTGGATCCACATTTGTTTTTTGTGCAGTGGCTCGGCGTGGGCGAAGTGCTGATCGAACAGCATCGAGGAATTCTGCGATTGGAAGATTCGGCGATTCGCTTTCGGACGGAACAAGGTGTTCTGACCGTATCTGGTGAATCGCTTGAGATGACCGTTCTGACGGAAAGCCGTTCTTTGATCTCCGGCGCGGTTACGGACGTATCGCTTGAGGTAAAAAGTTGATGTGGCATTTTTTCGAAGGATATGTTATAATTCAAATTGAAGGAGTATCGATTGCTGGGTTTTTGAGATCGGTTACGGAAGCGGGCATCTCTTTGAGAAACATACGTCGGATTGAGGACGGAACTGTTCTTGCCGAGATCCCGGTGAAACGATTCTTTGATCTCAGAAGATTGCGAAAGGGGCGAAGGATCCGAATTCACATTCAAAAGCGAGCCGGTTTCCCGTTCCTTCTTCGTAGAATTTGGAGTCGTCCCGTTTTGTTGTATGGCGGCCTTGCGGCAGTCATCGTGCTGAGCGTTTTGTCTCAGAGAATCTGGCTGATTCGGATCGATGGCGTGAAACGAACCGATGAAGACGAAATCCGAGCGCTCCTTTCGGAACATGCGCTTATCGTCGGATCGCGCCCGAGCGGACCGATTCTGATTACTGCGGCGAATGATCTTTCCGCGCGGATCCGCGATGCAGCATGGATCGGACTCGACCGCGAAGGAATCACGCTGAAGGTGACCGTAAAGGAATCGCTGCCTAACTCCCCGAAAAAAACCGATCGTGTTCCGTCCGATGTGATTGCCGAAAAGGATGGTATTATAACGTCGATTTCGGTCATGCGCGGACAAGCGAGAGTTCAGGTCGGCGATCGCGTCAAAAAAGGCGACGTACTGATCTCCGGAACGGTTCAATATAAGGAAGCGACCTATGAGACGGCTGCTGACGGAACGGTTTGCGCTGCAGTCCGGTATGAAGCAAGCTGCGCCGTACCCCTGACTGTTCGCGAAGGCCGTGAAACGGGGAATTTCGAATTCGTTCGTGTTTTACGCATCGGACCGCTTGAAGTGCTTCGATCCAAACCGTCTTTTACATATTATCGAATGACGGCGTTTGAGACCGAAAACACCATGCCGCTGCTGCCATTCTATACGGATACGGCGACGGCATACGAGATTGATTTTTTTGATCGTGTTCTCGGACAGACGGAAGCAGAAGAACTCGCATGGATGCGTGCAAGGGAGCAGGCGCTTGAAAATGTCCCGAAAGACGCATCGATCCTCAATCAATATGCGACGCTTCGCACGGAGAACGGCGAACAGACCGCTTTGATTGTGATTACTGCTGAAGAAATCATCGGAAGAACGGAGGAAAAACCGAATGATGGATGAAAAGGGAAGGAAGATCGAACGGATCGAACTGGAATCGATGGAGGACTCCATCGGGCTGTTCGGCGTGTTTGATGAAAACCTGACCGTGTTTGAAGAAGAGACCGGTGTAAAGCTTAAGATCCATTCTGACGGGATCGCCATTGAAGGAGAAGACGAGCAGGTAGCTTTATGTCGTACCATCCTCGAAAAGCTGCTTGATATGCAGCGCAAAGGCGAACCGATTAATCGCGGTAGGATTCGTTATGCGATCGATCTTGCCAAAGAAGGAAACGCCGATATGATCTCGCAGATTATGGGCGACGTCGTTGCGCTAACAAATCGAGGCAAGCAAGTTAAGTGCAAAACGCTCGGTCAGAAGAAATACGTACAGGCGCTGAAAACGCACGAGCTCGTTTTCGGCGTAGGTCCTGCCGGAACCGGAAAAACGTATCTTGCCGTCGCCATGGCGGTGGTTGCCTTTAAAAACAAAGAGGTTGAGCGCATTATTTTAACACGTCCTGCCGTCGAAGCTGGTGAAAAACTCGGTTTCTTGCCAGGAGACCTTCAAAATAAGGTCGATCCGTATTTGAGACCGCTTTACGACGCGCTTCAGGAATTCTTCGGCCTTGAAACATATAAGCAGCTGATGGAACGCGGCGCGATCGAAGTGGCTCCGCTTGCATATATGCGCGGACGAACGCTGAACAATGCGTTCATTATCCTCGATGAAGCGCAGAACTGCTCGATCGAACAAATGAAAATGTTTTTGACGCGCTTCGGTGAGGGCAGCAGAATTGTCGTCACAGGAGATGTTACGCAGATTGACCTGCCGAAAGAAAAACAGAGCGGGCTCGTTCATGCGATTCGCGTATTGGACAGCGTAGAAGGGATTTCCGTCGTGAAACTGACGCATAAGGACGTCGTTCGCCATGAACTCGTGCAGCGGATTATTCAGGCGTACGAACGACACGAAAATGCAAAAGACAGGAGCCGCAAAGATGATTGACGTTTTCTCCGAAACGGTCGAAATCACCGAAAACGAGCGGACAAGCATCGCCCGTGCCGCCGAAGCGGCATTGAAAGCTGAGCATAGAGACGGCGATTTGACGATTGTTGTCGATTCGCCTGAACGAATCCAAACGCTGAACCGTGAGTATCGAAACGTCGATCGCGTAACGGACGTTCTGACCTTTCCGGCTTGGGAAGGCGAGATCTCACTTTCCGCCGACGGTTATCTCGGCGATATTATGATCTGTTACGAACGAGCCGTGGAGCAGGCGAAGGAGTATGGGCATTCTTTGGAACGCGAGCTGTCGTTCCTTGCGGTACACGGCGTTTTGCATCTTCTTGGGTACGATCATATGACGGAACCCGACGAGATTCGAATGAGGGAAAGACAAACAGCAATTTTAGAAGGGATCGGAGTAACAAGATGACGGATACATGCATGAGAGAACATCTTTTGGAACTGGCCGAGGAAGCAAGATCGCACACGTATTCGCCGTATTCAAATTATGGCGTCGGCGCAGCGCTTCTGACAAAAGACGGCAGAATCTATCAGGGCTGCAATATTGAAAACGCATCGTTTACACCGACGATCTGCGCAGAGCGTACAGCGTTCTTCAAAGCGATCTTTGACGGCGTCCGCGCTTTTTCGGCGATCGCCGTGATCGGCACCGGAGAGCTTCCCGCATTTCCGTGCGGCGTTTGCCGTCAGGTCATGGCAGAATTCTGTGATTCCGACTTCGAAATTATCACGTCTAACCGGGATCGGTCGATGATTGTCGTAAAAACACTCGACGAGATGCTTCCGGAGCGCTTTGGACCAAAGGATCTGTTATGAATCAGCAAGGATACAAAAGCGGCTTTTTCAGTATCGTCGGCTGCCCAAACGTCGGCAAATCGACGTTGATCAATCAACTCGTCGGACAAAAGATCGCGATTGTGACCGACCGCGCGCAAACGACACGGAACCGCATCACGGGCGTTCTTACGAGAAAGGATTATCAAATGATCTTTCTCGACACGCCGGGCATGACGCGGCCGAGAAGCAAGCTCGGTGTATATATGCAGAAGGTCGCAGAGGACGCATCGAAGGATACGGAAGCGATTCTGTTCGTCGTGGATGCGCTAAAGGGCGTCATGGAACGCGACGGAGACGTGATCGCACATTTGAAAACAGCGCGTTCACCTGTGATCGTTCTCATCAACAAGTGTGACGCGGCAAGTGCCGAACAGATGGAGTCCGTCAGAAAATCGATCACAGAAACCGGATTCGATAAGGTCCTCGCAATTTCCGCAAAAACGGGGAAGAATCTTGATCAACTCGAGCAGCTGCTTTGCAGCTATTTAACGGAAGGACCGCAGTATTATCCGGAGGATATGGTCACCGATCAGCCGGAACGTCTCATCTGTGCGGAAATGATCCGCGAAAAAACGCTCGAATTGCTGCGCGAGGAGATTCCGCATGGCATCGGCGTAGCGATCGATAAGATGGAACTGCGTAAAGACGGCGCACTGATGGATGTTTGGGCAACAATCTTCTGCGAGCGTGAAAGCCATAAAGGGATCATCATTGGTCGCGGCGGCAAAATGCTGAAACGGATCGGCATGGAAGCCCGAAAAGATATCGAATGGCTTCTGAATGTGCAGGTCAATTTGCAGCTTTGGATCAAGGTGAAAGAGGATTGGCGAAACCGTCAGCAAATGTTGAATGAACTCGGATATCGTGACGAATGAGAGTATGACCTGCGCTTAAGGGGCATACTTTCGATATGAACGATCCAAAAGAAATCGAATGGGAAAAGTTTACGAGAAGCGGAAAGGTATCCGACTATCTCGCATATAAAAAGGCGGAGAAAGAGGAATGCCGACGGAATGTGTGCAAGCCATCGTAACCGGATACACCGACTACCGCGACAACGACAGGATGCTGACGCTGTTTTCCGCGGACAGAGGACGAATCGATTGTAAGGCAAGAAACTGCCGAAAACCGACCGCGCCGCTGCTTGCATGCGCGCAGCCGTTTGTATTTGGCGAGTTCGAACTGTTTTCGCAAAACGATCGCGTCACGGTAAACGGATGCGACGTGCGGGAAACATTCTATCCGATCCGTGAGGACGTCGACCGATTTATGGCGGCATCTGCCGCTGCACAGCTTTCCAACAAGGTGATCGAGCACGATTCCGGCGATGAACCGCTGTTTTCTCTTTTGTATCATACGCTTTCGTTTCTTGCGTATACGGAAATGGATCCGAAAGACGTGCTGATTGCGTTCCTTCTGCGGTTTCTTGATCACACGGGGTATCGTCCGAGTTTGACGCGTTGCTCCGTGTGCCGAAGAGACGTGCGCAACGATCCGGTCCTGTTTTATTCGGCAGATTCGGGCGGCGTCGTCTGCGCGGCATGTCCGCACGGAGGGAAACCGGTTTCAAAGCTTTCGCTCGAAGCGATGCGCAGGATTCTTCTTCTGGATCACGAAGAACTCAGGCGCGTCGTTCTGACGGATGCTTTAAGAACCGAGATGTTCCCGTTACTTCGGAATTCCTGTGCTGCATTGCTCGGCGAGAATGATAAAGCGATCGCGCTGCTGGACCAGATTTCGTAATTTACAACATTTATTCGTTTCGATGCAAGATTTTTCTTGCATCGTTTCATTTTACTTGCTATAATTAATTGCTAAAAATTATTAGGAGGATTCAACAGTGACAAAAAAATATGTCTATCTGTTCAGTGAAGGCAACGCTGAAATGCGGAACCTTTTGGGCGGCAAAGGCGCGAACCTGGCCGAAATGACCAATCTCGGTCTTCCGGTACCGCAGGGCTTCACGATCACGACGGAAGCGTGCACACAGTACTATGAAGACGGACGCACGATCAATCCGGAAATTCAGGCGCAGATCATGGAATACATCGAGAAGATGGAAAAAATCACCGGCAAGAAGTTCGGCGATACGGAAAACCCGCTTCTCGTTTCGGTTCGTTCCGGCGCGCGCGCATCCATGCCCGGCATGATGGACACGATCCTGAACCTCGGTCTCAACGAACAAGTCGTCGACGTCATCGCGAAGAAATCCAACAATCCGCGTTGGGCGTGGGACTGCTATCGTAGATTCATTCAAATGTTCTCCGATGTCGTTATGGAAGTCGGCAAGAAATACTTCGAAGTCCTCATCGACCGCATGAAGGAACAGAAGGGCGTTCAGCAGGACGTCGATCTGACGGCGGATGATCTCAAGGAACTTGCAAATCAGTTCAAGGCCGAATACAAAGAAAAGATCGGCGACGACTTTCCGAGCGATCCGAAAGTCCAGCTGTTCGAAGCAATCAAGGCTGTTTTCCGTTCCTGGGACAACCCGCGCGCAAACGTCTATCGCCGCGACAACGATATCCCGTATTCGTGGGGTACCGCTGTCAACGTGCAGTCGATGGCGTTCGGCAACATGGGTGACGATTGCGGAACCGGCGTTGCGTTTACGCGCGACCCCGCGACCGGCGAAAAGGGACTGTTCGGCGAATTCCTGACCAACGCACAGGGCGAAGACGTCGTCGCGGGCGTTCGCACCCCGATGCACATCGCTGAAATGGAACAGAAGTTCCCCGAAGCGTTCAAGCAGTTCAATGAGGTCTGCAGGATTCTCGAAGGTCATTATCGTGACATGCAGGATATGGAGTTTACCGTTGAACACGGCAAACTGTATATGCTCCAGACCCGTAACGGCAAGCGTACCGCCAAGGCGGCTTTGAAGATTGCATGCGACCTCGTTGACGAGGGCATGAGAACCGAACAGGAAGCGGTCGCCATGATCGATCCGAGAAACCTCGACACGCTGCTTCATCCGCAGTTCGACGCAAAGGCCATCAAGGCGGCAACGCCTGTCGCGAAAGCGCTTGCTGCATCTCCGGGTGCTGCATGCGGCAAGATCGTTTTCTCCGCAGAAGACGCAAAAGCATGGAAAGCGCGCGGCGAGAAAGTCCTTCTTGTTCGTCTCGAAACCTCTCCCGAGGACATCGAAGGTATGAAGGCTTCGCAGGGGATTCTCACCGTCCGCGGCGGCATGACGTCCCACGCGGCGGTTGTCGCTCGTGGCATGGGTACCTGCTGCGTATCCGGCTGCTCCGCGATCGCAATGGACGAAGAAAACAAGCGCTTCGTTCTTGCAGGCAAAGAATATCACGAGGGTGACTGGCTGTCTATCGACGGTTCCACCGGCTGCATCTATGACGGCATTATTCCGACTGTCGATGCGGAAATCGCGGGCGAGTTCGGCCGCATCATGGGCTGGGCTGATAAGTACAGAAGACTGAGCGTTCGCACCAATGCCGACACGCCGCGCGATGCGAAGAAAGCGCGCGAACTTGGTGCGGAGGGCATCGGCCTTTGCCGCACGGAGCATATGTTCTTTGACGGCGACCGCATTGCTGCAATTCGCGAAATGATCTGTTCCGATACCGTTGAAGAGCGCGAACATGCGCTGAACAAGCTTTTGCCGATGCAGCAGGGCGACTTCGAAGCAATTTACGAGGCGATGGAAGGCTACCCGGTCGTCATTCGATTCCTCGATCCGCCGCTTCATGAGTTCGTTCCGACCGAAGAGAACGACATTAAACTGCTTGCAGAAACGCAGGGCAAGACGGTCGAACAGATTAAGAACATCATCGCATCGCTCCATGAGTTCAATCCGATGATGGGTCACCGCGGCTGCCGCCTGACGGTAACCTTCCCGGAAATCGCAAAGATGCAGACCAAGGCTGTTATTCGTGCTGCGATCAACGTCCAAAAGAAACATCCCGAATGGAACATGGTTCCCGAGATCATGATCCCGCTCGTTGGCGAGCCTAAGGAGTTCCGTTTCGTGCGCGACATCGTCGTTGCGGTCGCAGACGCAGAGATCAAGGCTTCCGGTATCGATCTCAAGTATGAAGTCGGCACGATGATTGAAATTCCGCGTGCGTGTCTGACTGCGGATGAGATCGCGAAGGATGCAGAGTTCTTCTGCTTCGGCACAAACGACTTGACGCAGATGACGTTTGGCTTCAGCCGTGACGATGCGGGCAAGTTCCTGAGCGCTTACTATGACAGAAAGATCTATGAGTTCGATCCGTTTGCACGTCTTGATCAGAACGGCGTCGGCAAGCTCATGGAAATGGCTGTTAAACTTGGTAAGGGAGCCCGCAAGGACCTCGAGCTTGGTATCTGCGGTGAACACGGCGGCGATCCGTCGTCCGTTGAGTTCTGCCATCGGATCGGCCTCGACTACGTTTCCTGCTCACCGTTCCGTGTACCGATCGCTCGCCTTGCAGCAGCACAGGCTGCGATCAAGGAAGGCAAATAATTCCTTTCCCGATGCTTTCGACGCTCTCGCATCAGCGAGAGCGTCTCTTTATTTCCTTGCAAATTACGGTCGCGTGTGGTAAGGTATATATATGGGATTATGCGATAAAAGACAACCGATTACCTTCGTCGAACCGGATACGCCAGCGAAACGTGCTGGCATACATGCCGGCGATGTTCTTTTACGCATCAATGATACGCCCGTCGTCGATCTCATCGATTATGAGCATTTGACGGCTCATAAAGCGATCAAACTCGATCTTTTGCGAAACGAAAAGCCGATCGAGATTGTTCTGCATAAAGACACGTACGAACCGCTCGGTTTATGCTTTGAAACGACGTTGATGAGCCGTATGATGACGTGCAAAAACCATTGTGTCTTCTGCTTTATCGATCAGATGCCGAAGGGCGTCAGAAGCAGTCTGAACGTCAAAGACGACGACTGGCGCATGTCGTTCATTATGGGAAACTACGTGACGCTGACGAACGTATCCGACGAAGAGTTTCAGCGAATCATCGATCGACGCGTAAGTCCTTTGTACGTATCCGTTCATGCGACCGATCCCAAGGTCCGTACTGCGATTATGCGAAATCCGTCCGCAGGCAGAATCATGGAACGGCTTTCCGCGCTCCGTGATGCCGGATTGCAGTTTAACGCGCAAATCGTGCTATGCCGCGGTCTGAACGACGGTGAGATCCTTATGCGAACGCTTTCCGATCTTTCTTCGCTTGTGCCGGCCTGCTCTTCGATTGCGATCGTGCCCGTCGGCGTAACGCGTTTTCGGGATGGATTGACTGTTTTGGGAACGTTTGACGCGGAGCGAAGCGGCGAAGTGATCGATCTGATCGAACCGCTTCAGTTGATGTATCTGGAACGGTTCGGTACGCGTCTCGTTTTTCTTTCAGACGAATGGTATCTGAACGCACACCGTCCGTTGCCTTCAGCGGAAGCGTATGAGGAATTCGATCAGATAGAAAACGGCGTCGGTCTCCTTCGTATGTTTGAAGCGGACTTTCGTTACGCACTTTCGGAACAGGAACCCCGTGCTGTCGAAAAGACTGTTTCGATCGCAGGCGGAACTGCGGCATACCCGTTCTTTCGGGAACTCTACAAGGAGCTGGAACCGTTTGGAATCAGAACCGACCTGCATCCGATTCCGAATCGATGGTTCGGCGGAAATGTTCACGTCGCGGGTCTTGTAACGGGAAGCGATTTGGTCGCCGAATTGAAGGATCAACCCTTAAATGACGAACTTTTGATTCCACAAAATATGCTTCGCGAGACAGAAGACGTATTTCTGGACGGCATGACGCTTACGGAGGCGGAGAACAGCCTCCGCGTCCGAATCAAACCGTTTTCAGACGGAACAGAACTCATTTCGTATCTATTCAAGGAGTAAACTATGGCAAAACCTCTCGTTGCGATTGTTGGAAGACCAAACGTCGGTAAATCAACGCTGTTCAACAGACTGATCGGCAAGCGTATTTCCATTGTGGAAGATACGCCGGGCGTAACGCGCGACCGTATTTACGGAGATGCGGAATGGCTGGAGTATAAGTTTACTTTGATCGATACGGGGGGAATCGAGCCTGCGAGCGAGGATAAAATTGCGATTCAGATGCGCCGTCAGGCGGAACTTGCGATCGAAACGGCCGACGTGATTTTGTTCATCGTAGACGGTCGCGACGGAATGACCTCTGCAGACCGGGAAGTCGGCGCTATGCTGCAGCGGTGCGGAAAACCGGTCGTTCTTGCGGTCAATAAACTCGATGCGCCCAAGTATCATGAAGCGATCTATGAGTTTTATGAACTCGGACTGGGCGAGCCGTATATCGTATCCGCCGGTCAGGGGATCGGGCTCGGCGATCTTTTGGACGCGGTCTGTTCATCGTTTCCGAAAGCAGATGCGTCCGAAGAAGACGACCGCATCGAAATTGCGATCGTCGGAAAGCCGAACGTCGGGAAATCCAGCCTAACGAACGCGTTGCTTGGTGAGGAACGTGTGATCGTTTCAGACGTTCCCGGCACGACGCGCGATGCGATCGACACGCCGTTCGAGCAGAACGGACGCAAGTATCTGCTGATCGATACCGCGGGGATTCGCCGCAAACGTGCAATTGAGGACGAGAGCATCGAACGATACAGCGTGATTCGTTCGCTCGCAGCGATCCGTCGGGCCGACGTCGTTCTGTTCGTATGCGACGCATCGCAGGGCCTGTCCGAGCAGGACGTGAAAATCGCCGGATTCGTTCATGAAGAAGGAAAACCGTCCGTCATGATCGTCAATAAGTGGGATCTGATCGAAAAAGATACGCATACCATGGATAAATTCAAGAAAGACATGTCGGTCGATCTTGCGTTTATGAATTACGTTCCGTTCCTTTTTATCAGCGCAAAAACGGGGCAACGCGTTCATAAGATCCTGGAACTCTGCAACGAGGTTTACGCACAGAGTACAAGAAGGATATCAACCGGTACGTTGAACGATGTTGTAAACGAGGCGGTATCGATGAGCGAACCGCCGACACAGAACGGACGCAGACTGAAACTGTTTTATGCGACGCAGGTTGCTATACAGCCTCCGACGTTTGTACTCTTTGTCAACGACTCGACGCTCGTACATTTTTCCTACGAACGCTACCTTGAGAATTATTTCAGAAAGACGTTCGGCTTTTCAGGCACGCCGATCCGCATCCTGTTCCGGAATCGTACGAGAGAGGAGTAAGATCCGCTTATGATCGGTGAATGGAATCTGTTCGCAATCCTGATTGTCGCCGTCGTCGGATATCTGCTGGGAAACATACAGACGGCGCTGATCATCAGCCGGCTGAAGTTTCGCGATGACGTTCGCCTGTACGGCAGCGGAAACGCGGGAACGACAAACATGGTCCGTGTATACGGAAAGTATTACGGATTATTGACATTCCTTGGTGACGCCGGCAAGTGCGTTGCCGGATTCTTTGCCGGAAGGTTGATCGCGCAGCTGATGGGGTTGCATCAGACAAACGCGGACGTTTCCGTTATGCTCGGAGGGTATATCGCAAGCATGATGGTCGTCTTTGGTCATTGCTATCCCGTTTTGTACCAATTCCACGGAGGCAAGGGTGCGGCTTCCGCATATGCAATGACGTGGTGCCTATGCTGGCAGGTTGCGGCCATAACCACCGTGCTTGCAATCGTAATCTTTTTGTTATGGAAACGTGTTTCTCTCGTTTCCGTTCTGACAGCGATACTGTATTTAATCGGAACGTTTCTTTTTTGGGCAACAGGCCATTCGGATTTTTATTTGCCGTTCTTTGTGACGCCTGTTGTCATTCTCGTACTGATTCGACATAAAGACAATATCAAACGCCTTCTTCGGGGAGAAGAAAAAACGATTACTTCTGGGAATAAGCGTTAATCCGAAATTCTGTTTCGCAAATGACACAGGACCTTTTTCTCCATTCGTGAGACTTGAACCTGTGAAACGCCGAACAAACGCCCGACTTCCGCCTGCGTTTTTTCGTCCCGGTATCGCAGTTGTATCAGAAGCTGTTCCTGCGCGGTCAGAGATTCGATTGCCGCATGCAGGGACAGTTTTTGTATGGTTTTTTCCTCTTCGCTTTCCGTTGCGATGCGGTCGAACAGATTGCAACCTTCCTCCTTAAGCGGTTCGTCGAGAGATGCGATTTGATTGGAGCTTGCGATTGCCGCCGCAAGGTCTTCCCGTGAAGCATGCAGCTGTTCCGCAAGTTCACTGATCGTCAGATCGGGATTTTCCGAAAGTGCACGGTTGATCTCTGAAGATAGCTTTTTTGCATTTCTTGAAAACTTGATCATGCCGTCGTCGCGAAGAAATCTTCGAATCTCGCCAGCGATCAGCGGCACGGCATACGTTGAAAAGCAAACGTCATAACTCACGTCAAATCTTCGGATTGCTTTCAGGAGCCCAATTGAGCCGAGCTGCCGGAGATCCTCCGGTTCGAGGCCCCTCGCCTGATACCGCTTTGCGACAGCGGAAACGAGCGGAAGATTCTGTTCTAACAGAGATCGTTCCGCTTCTATATCCCCACTTTGTGCCGCGAGAATCAGCGCGTAAAACGCTTCGCGATCAGTTTCCATGAAGGATGCGTTTACGCATCGTTACGGTCGTTCCCACGTGAACTTCCGAACGGACGTCGACGGAATCCATAAACGCTTCCATGACGGAAAAGCCCATTCCGGAACGTTCCAATTCGGGCTTTGACGTAAAGAAGGGCTTTCTCGCGAGTTCGATGTCTCCGATTCCGCACCCATCGTCTTTCACGATCACGGTTAGCATATCGTTATCGATTTCCATTTCCATTACGACGATCCGATCGGTTTGCTGCTCGTATCCGTGGATGATCGCGTTTGTGACGGCCTCTGAAACTGCCGTCCGAATATCGGAAAGCTCCTCGATGCCAGGGTTCATTTGAGAGGCGAATGCAGCAGCGGCCGCACGGGCAAAGCCTTCGTTTCCGGATAAAGATAAGAACCGGATTTCCATTTCGTTATGCATAATTGCCTCCTTACTGTCTTTCCACGATTGCGTATAAACCCGACATTTGAAAGATGCGATCCACGGATGCGTTCATTCCTTTCACGATCAGTTTCCCGCCGCGCATGGATAGCTTCCGGAATCTTCCGAGAATCACGCCGAGCCCGGCACTGTCCATAAATCCCATCCCGGACAGGTCAAGGATCAAATCCCGAACGGTAATATCCTTCAACAATGTATCCAACATGATCCGCGTCTGTTCGGCGCTGTGATGATCCAGCTCACCCGACAACTGTACGTATAGACGGGATCCACGCTTTTGCGCATTCAATTCCATATACTTACCTCCAAATTTGGTTCAACTATAAATACACCGTACCTCGTTCGTATCCTTTTGAGAAAAAGGACAAGCTGTTTAGGATCGGTTCGACTTTCGTCGAATACAGTTTTCCATGAAAGTTTTAAAATCGATGCTGTGTATCGCGATGATCGCGTTTTTGCTGTTTACACCAAAATTCCTTGTTACGCATGCAAAGGATTCGTTTGTTGACGCACGATTTGTTCGCACATCCGATCGTTACAATGGAACGATCGTTCTCTATCACGTTGTAACGGAGCGCCCGTATACCGGAAGCCTGACGGCATGGCTTACGACACGCGCGGAGACGTATGAGAAGAAGCATAAAGGGACGTATTTTCTTATCGAAGGAATGGATGAAAAAGAGTTTCTCGAGCGTATTGAATCCGGACGCATTCCGGACGCATATTCCTTTTTTACGGGGTCAGTATGGGAAGATCGATTGTGTGCTCTCCCGGATCTGCATCTTCCGTTGCGGGACGGAATCGTACAGGCGGAGCGAGCAATTCCATACGGATACTCGGGATTTGTCAAAATATCCAAATCGGCGGATTCGAATGAAAAGAGCATTTTCACAAACCATCCGGTGCTTGCCGCAAGGTTGGGAATTGAAACGCTTGTTGAAAGCGAAGACAAAGCGGATACATTATACGTTGATCTGAGACGCGCGGGCGATCTCATTCGATATCATGAGGAATATATGTCAGCAGAGATATCTCCAATCGACGACGTTTCGGAAGCGGTTTGCTGGCTTGGTATCGATCGGAATTGCGACCCGAATAAATGTGAAGTGATCTTAGATTTCTGCAACGACCTGTTGTCCGTCGACGAGCAGATCAAATTAAACGAGTTGGGAATGCTGTCTGTTCGTAATGACGTTGCGGACGTTCCGCCGGACGTTTCGCTGAAAAAGGTATTTAAAACGTATCGGACCGTAAAAACGTTTGATCCGTTTTTATGGCAGAGAGAATATGATGCGCTGCTCTCGGATGCGCTATTGGCGTTAAATGGCGACACGGACGCTCGAAAGCGTTTCACAATTCGTTTGCAGGAATTATACAGTTAGGTGTTGTTTCTGTTTCCGAAACTTGTTATAATACGGTCATGACAGAAGAAAAACAAATCGTTGACAAACTTCGTTCGCTCGGTGCGGTCGAAAACGTTTCGCTATCCGAACTGACGAGCTTTCATATTGGCGGCCCAGCGCGCTTCGTGCTGCGTCCGACGTCTTATTCCGGTATTCAAGCCGCTGTTTCCGCTTGCAAGGAATACGGCGTTTCTCTTGTTCTGATGGGACGAGGGACGAACGTCCTTGCATCCGATTTTGGATTTGACGGACTGGTCATTCGATTCGATACGCCGATTCATTCGCCCGTATTTAGCGGAACACGTGTGATCGCCTGCTGCGGAACGTCGCTGATGCAGCTGAGCAGAGACACCGTGAAACATGGGCTATCCGGAATGGAGCGCCTTGCCGGAATTCCCGGAACAGTCGGCGGCGCGTGTGCGATGAACGCTGGCGCATACGGCGGAGAAATCAAACAGATTCTGAAACGTATCCGTGTTCTGCACGAAAACGTGGTTGAATGGGTGACCGTTTTGGACGACGATCTCGGATATAGAAAAAGCAGATTTTCTTTTCCGGATGCGATCGCGCTTGAGGCCGAGTTTGAACTGTTACCGGACGATGGCACTGCGCTTCAAACCATGCAGATCTGTATGGAAAAAAGGAGAGAGAAGCAGCCTCTTGAGTTTCCGTCGGCAGGAAGCACGTTCAAAAGGCCCGAAGGACATTTTGCAGGTGCGCTGATTGAACAATGCGGGCTGAAGGGCTATTCAATCGGCGGCGCGCAGGTATCCGAGAAGCACGCAGGGTTTATTGTCAACGTCGGAAATGCAACGGAAGCGGACGTCAATCGTCTGATTCAATATGTCACAAAAACGGTGAAAGAACAAACCGGAGTCACTTTGGAACCGGAAATCAAACGGATTTGAGGAATTGCGTTTATGGATCTGTTGATCGTTAGCGGAATGAGCGGAGCGGGAAAATCGCTTGCATTGAAATCTTTGGAGGATATGGGATTTTTTTGCGTGGACAACCTTCCGTCTCCGATGCTCAAGCAATTTACGGAAATGTGCAAAAACGCGATCCCACCGATCCGTCATGCCGCGGTTACCATCGATTCCCGCGAAAGCCTTCTTTCCAGAAGTCCCGAGATGGTTCTTTCGGAAATCAAGAAACTTGATGTGCCATATTCCATCCTGTTTCTCGATGCGCGCGACGATGTTCTAAGACGCCGGTATAATGAAACCAGAAAAAGACATCCGCTTGGGCTTTCAGGCGAAGCGGAATCCGGCGTTCGCACCGAACGAGGCTATTTGAGCGCGATGCGTGAATCGGCTGAATTCTTTTTAGATACAAGCGATATCGCGGAACGTGATTTTGCATCCTGCATCGAAAAAATCATTCCAGAGATGGATCGAGAGCAGATGACGCTCATTCTCTCCAGCTTTGGATACAAGCGCGGTGTTCCGGTTGATGCGGATATGGTCGTGGATATGCGGTTCGTTGATAATCCGTATTATCACAAACAGATGCGAAACTTATCCGGCATCGACCGTTCGGTTCGTGAGTTTGTTCTTGCACAACCGTACGTCAAGGAGTATCTTGACAGTCTGCAAAAGAGTATTCTCGATATGATCCCGCTTTTCGAAAAGCAGGACAAGCATATTTTAAGAATCT
>Ga0247611_10001981_pt1 | contig 34808 bp, 42 predicted proteins | sample 177DNAGHGhighgp2_FD_192422 | JGI IMG/M metagenome (GOLD analysis project Ga0247611, IMG submission 192422) | Sheep rumen microbial communities from Palmerston North, Manawatu-Wanganui, New Zealand - 1770 DNA GHGhigh gp2 | ecosystem: Host-associated > Mammals > Digestive system > Stomach > Rumen... | reverse complement strand
TCAATCAAGACTTCATCTGTTCAGCCATTCACATATAGATATCAAACAATAAGATATTTCGCAAAGCTTCCAGCGTCTAAGTCTGGAATGAATTGATTGCTTGATTTCAATTGTTGGGTTTCTTGCATATAGATTGGTGAATATACAACATCACCAGCGACAAACATTGCGTCATCTGTGAGCATATCAACATCAAAAACTTGCTTTTCTTGAACAGCTGGCTGTTCTTCAACTGCTTGTTCTTGAACTGGTGATTCTGAACATCACGCCAACATTAAGAAAGGAATCAAAAAGAGAATTTTCTTCATATTAGTCAGACTTACGATATAAACTTGATTCAATATAGTGAATTCCTATCTGTTGTCAATAGCTTGACATTTTTTCAAAAAAAGATATATATTGTGTTGTTTGACATAAGCTTATAAAAAACACAGAATTTTATATGCTTATACATAGCAAAATGAATGAACTGACAGAACTTTTGTATAGTTTTATAGATTTTTCAAAAAACATAAAAAATCGCAGTCTTGCATATCAAAGATATTTCTATCACGTAAGGAAATTCAATCAATATATGATTGTGAAAAAGTGATACACAATCAAGCCAGAAGACATCGAGCTGACAGACATCTTGGAATATCTGAATGTTTATAAGACATCAAAAATCACAGTTTGACCGAAGTCGTGAGAATACCCAAGCAGAAACGCATTATACAATCACATTGTATCAATCAGAATGTTCTTCAAATATATCACAATCGTTTGAAGAAAACTGAAATTCAACTGGGAACAGATTCCGATTTTCAAAATGGAAGACGTAAGACGTGAGCCAATGAAGAAAGAAGACTATGAGCTTCTGCATTCAGCACCGATGATGTATAATGATTCAGACCGTCAAGACATCATTCTTAGAGATACATTGATGTTTGAGATTCCACGAGAAACGTGATTGCGTCGTGCTGAACTTTCAAGACTGAAATTCGAACACTTTCACACCGAAAACAGACAATTCGAGATTGAAGTGAAATGATGAAGAATGGAATCAGTCTTTTTTTCTGAAAATCTTAGAAAGAAAGTGCTTCAATATGAAGAAGTCGTGAGAAAGAAATACAAGTTTCACGATATCGAATATCTGTTCTTCTATATGGGACAAAAGGAAATATGAAAGCATATGACCCCAAAAGTCATTTGAATCACAGTAAGAACATACGTGAAGAAGCTGAAAAAAGATTGAAAAGTCGATATGAACAAGAAGCTTTGCTTACATCAAGAACGCCACAGTTTCGCAATGAGATGTGTGTATTCTGGACTTTCACAGCAAGCAACGACACAACTAATGCGTCATAAAGACCCAAAGATTACGCTTCACTATTATCATTTGAACGATTCACGATTGAAAAATCAATACGACAAAATTCAATAAAATTTTTCAACTGTGAAAATATATATGATTTTGAAAAAGTCAAAAGAAGATGATTTTTCAGCATTTTTCTATTGTCTGAAATATCAGTTCAGAATTGATGAAAAATAGAAAGTGTATATTTTGTTGAAAAAAAGTGCCAAAAAATTTGACAAATAATTTTATTTTCTTATACTTAGATACAGTTAAGTTTGAAGATGTGATTCAAATATGGCTTATTTCATAAAATTAGACGTATTTGTTGAACATCATAGTATCGAAAGCGTTCTACCAAATCTGTGTAAGTTGCTTATGTCAAACCGATACGACAGTCAAACTTGACTGTCTGACAACATATACAATATCTACATTTTAATTCAGTCAAATCAAGATGTTGTGAAAGTCAGACGCAACATCTTCGTTTGTCTGAATTGATGTGTGTGTAAGATTCGGACATCGAGATGTATGTTCCGAATCTTTTTATTCATTCACAAAAATCAGATGAGAATCAGATGACTTGTTGCAATAGTTGTGAGCATTATTGTGTGAATGTTCACGCCAGCTGGACTATATGTCTTCACGATTCCGTTTCTCATTTGATGTATGTGATGAAAGAAAGTTCGAAAGTTTTATTTCCGATTCTTCTTCAAATAATGGAAAAGAAGAACTATTTCAAATGTTTTCGCTTGTTTCTTGATACGTGAAAGAAACTTGATGATTCGTTGAAGTGAAAGTATTATGAAGCATTGCTTGAATACTGACTGAATTGAATCAAACCGACTGACCCAATCATTGACGCATTGCTGACATCTGCAATGTATAGCATTGACCAGACAGATGAGATTATGATGAAAAAATCAGAAGCAATGAAATGAAATCAAAACGCAGTCAAGAGCTTTGAAAAACTATCAAAACAGTGAAAAACAGACAAAAACAAAGCAGAACAGAAACAAACAGACAAAAACATATGAAGAAATAAGAAGAATATAGAAGAATATAAGAAGAATATAGAAGATAATAATATCATCTTATCAGATGATACAGAAGCAAAAGCTTCTGAATATTGAAACAGCGAAATCAATCAATGTTTGAATCTAATTAAGCAATACAATTGATGATTATTAGATTGAACAGTCAAAAACAATCGCAGATATTCAAAATTGTTGATTGATAAGCTGAACAAACTTGAATCGATTCAAGAATGAAAATTCACACGAGTCGAAACGCTTGAAATCATTCTGAAAGTGATATCGCAGAACAAATATCACGCTTCGAAAATCACGTCAGCAGAATGAATATATCGCAATCTTGCAGTTCTAATGCAACAATGCAAAAGCGATATATCAAAAGCACAAACAAATCAAATCGTTTTACCCACAATCTAATCAAGAGAAATGACCAATATCAAAATCTATGAACAATTGACGTATATCGAAACATACGACTGAAACGTGAAGACAACAACAGCTTCAATTGATACGATTTCAAAGCTGTTGAATGAACAACAGTTCATCAATCTATGAAATGAGCTTATCAATAGAAGCAACATCAAGCGTGTGTTCACGAAAGAGCTTTCAGACGTTGACAAAGTCATCTATTCAATAGAAGACAAGACTATTAGAGCAAAAGTTCAAGCAGATATCGAGAAAAGAATCAAAGATTGATTGCGTGTGAACGTTGAGATTGTGCAAAATTTACTTTCAAAATATTAGACAAATGCCAATCGAATGAATCACAGAACGAGAAACAAAGCCATTGTTCAAAATCTTTCTTCGCAGAATATGATTCAAGAACTATGACGAATATCTCGAACTATTCTGAAACAATATCGAGAAACGCCGTGAAGCCGTGCGTCGATTCAGAAAAACTTACCCAAATTTATCATCTAATCATTCAGACAAATGAAAAACATATTAAGAAAACTTGCAGAAGCAAAGAAATCAATTGCTTCACAGAAAATGACAAAGGAATGAAAGAACACATTCAGCAACTATTCATATTTCACGCCAGAACAAGTGAATGCAATAGTTGAAAAAGCTTGTGAAGAACAACAATTGTTCACTAAGTTCGACCTTGTAAGAACTGAACTATGAATTGAGTGAAGACTGACAGTATATGATATCGATACAGAAGAATGTATGGTGTTCACATCTGCGACTGACATTCCAGAAATCAAAGCCACTAATGTGAGCCAACAATTCGGTTGATGTATGACGTTCACCGAACGCTATCTGAAACAAACAGCGTTTTGAATCGCAGACAACAGCTTAGATTTCGATACGACAGAAAATTCTGAAAAGCGTGCGAATGAAGAAAAGAAGCCAGAAGCAAAAGAAGAAAACAAAGCAAAGCGATTCAACAAAGAACAATTCGAAAACTTGAAGTCAAACACAGAATATTTGAAGAAGTTTACAACATCGGACGCTTTGCTTCAAGATATATACAATCATTGATATGCAGTCAGCAAAGAGATGAAAATGAAAATCGCTGACGTGCGAGCAGAAGTTGACTAATCTTTACATCATAATCGAAACAAATGTTGAAACAAACACAAGACAAATACTGAAACACAATATATCAGAAAGAAAACAGCATATATCTATATCTTGCTGAAAAACAGCAGACACGCAAGTTGTGAAGCATATCACCAAGAAATGAGCTTTTCATTCGCAGATTCAATAAGCACATATTCAGAAAGTTGAACGCTTATTGATTCTGCTACAACTTGCTGACACAGTTGCCACCAACAATGCCAGTCATCATCAAAGAAGAAGACTGAACGCAACTCGAAACGACTGTGTGATACATCTTACAGAATGGCGACGCAAAGCAATTCTTGACCGATTGATTCGAGTTGCAAATCTTTCTAAATCGTTCTTTATTTTCTAAAAAATAATACAAAATGACACAAGAGAAAAAATATTCAAGAAATTACAAATACAATTATTTGAAAGCTGTATTATGTGAGCAATCAGACAAAGTATTCAGAAAATGTTATACTTGCCAACAATGGAAGCCACTTGATAATGACAACTATTTGAGAAATGAGCGTGAAGTGATGTGATTCACGTTCCAATGTAAAGATTGCAGAAACGCATACAAGAAACAAAGAAAAGAGTTCATCAAAGAGCAGATAAAAGAACAGCAAAAAGAAATCAAGCCAGAAAATGTGAAACAAGAGCCAATCTTTGAAGATGATTCAGTTGAAAGCAAATTAGACAGAATTTTATCTTATCTATGATTGAACAAATGAGCATTCAAGAAATCTTAGACCAATATGAAAGCTTCAAAGTGAAATGATTGAAGCTGAATGAACAAGATATGTATGACTTTCTTGCTTTGCAAGATACGATTCAAGACAAAATCATTGAATTGAAATCAGCATATCTGGAAGACAAGCTTGTATTTGACCGTGATTATTGATTGAAACTTGTCGAGCTGAAAGAACAGAAAGACAAAGATTGAAAGAAGCTGTTCACAGATACAACAGCAAAAGCAATTTGCGACAAAGAGTTCTTTGAGCGTGAACTTGCGTTGATACAAGCCAAAGCAACATATGAGATGTTGATAAACAAAGCAAGCACGATTATTGAATACATCAATGTCATCAAACTTGCGTTCAAGAAAGACTTTACAATTTAATCATCAAAACAAAATGACCGAAACACAAAAAAAAATAATCAATCATTGATTATCGATAGAAAAAGACAGATTGTTTGCGATGTGCAGATGAGAATGGAAATTCGCAAGAGTTGAAATGATGATGATTCTTCACAGAACATTGAACATTCCAGTTCTTGAAGCACACGAAAAAGCAAAGCAACTAAGACCAGAACGAGAATCTTTTTACAACATAATCAACTAAAATGAAACAAAAAATAATTACCATAATCGCCACCTTATTGACTATATTAGTATGTGTCTTGCTTATTGCTACACGATGAACAGCAAAAGCAATAAACCCAAACAGCGAAAAAATCGCACAATTGACGTATGAGATTTCTGAATTACAATATCAGAAAATGAGATGTCTTGATGACTTATCTTGGAATCAGTCAAAAGACCAGATGAATTGATTCACGAAATACTGCGTTGAATATGATGAGCAAATAATGTTGCTTCAATCAGAAATCGATGAACTATCAGAACGAAAAGCTGAATCTGAAACAGAAACAGCTTGAACAGTTGAAGATATTCGAACGCCGTGAAAGATAGTTGAAGATGAGATGTGAGTTCATCAAGAAATGCCAAACATTGAATGAGATGATTCACACGAGAAATTCAAAAAGATGTCAGAAGCATATTGACTTGACGCTTCACAGATTCGAGCAGTTGAAAATCACTATTGAATCAAAGAATGAGTGATTCTTTGCATTACAGTTGCCGAAACATCTTGATGAAACAGATGAGCTTGATGAAAGAACATCGGAAGTGTGTGAAGCAATGACCGTTGAGATAGACCAACTTATGCGTTGCTTGAAAGCTGACTTGAAGATATTGGAAAAACATTGAACAACAAATATTTGTGAAAGATACAGACACTTTGATGTCTATCAAATGCTGGAAGTTGCCAATCACGAGATGACAATTGAAAAAGATATGCGACATCTGACGGAAATCGAGAAAGAAATATGACAGCTTGTCTTTCAACGATATATTGAAAGATAGACCCAGCACAATTCAGTATTAGAAGATAGAACTTTTATCATCTGACTGAAACAAAAATGAGAAAATCACAAATCAAAGAGCTGTATGTAAAGTTCTTATGAGTAAAATGTTCGCTGACATTGTATTATCAAAGAATCAAACGTTGAATACAGCCACTTGAAGCATTGAAACCAGTTGAAAAGAAAGAGTTTGGAACAAGAAGCAAGATGTATGCAGAAGAAGTCGAGCGATACAAAAAACAGCCACAGCCGAAGCCACCATATCACAGATACTATGGAAGAATTCAAAAGTGATATACAAAAGAAGAAGCAATCAAGATTCAGCTTATTGCGAAGCCACGTAAGAAGAAACAGCAGAAAGACATCTATGTGAAAACATATACAGTCAAGCAACAACAGAATCAGAAAGACTTCTTTGAAATAAAAATCAGATACAAAAAGGAAGAAGCGAAAGTGTTTCAAGATGTGTATGAAAGAATGATACAAGAGCTTGAAAATCAGCTATTGTATGAAGATGTGAGCAGAATGCGTGAATTGAACGCAAAAATCGACCAGCTGAAAGCTGAATATCAACTCTTTATATCTTATCAAACAAGAGATGAATTATTGCAGAATGTGTAAGAAAATTATTCCAAGAATGCACAATTGATGACCAGCTTTGCGATGTTCGGACTGCCGTGCAATCAAAGATGATGAGCTTCAAACAGCTATTGAAGACACAGTTGATGTTTTCAATGAAAGTGAATCAGCAATTGAAGACGCAAAAAGACTTTCAATGAGAAACAAATTATTGCGACAAAGAAATCAAGTATTGCTGAATGACAACAAAAGACTTGAATCAGAAAATGAGAAATTGAGCAAGTGAGTTGAAAGATTATTCGCAAAAATCGAGAAGCTTGAATCAGAGAATCATATATTGAAGAAAACGTGCAAATTGCTGTGAGAAAAACAAATTCCAAAATGAAAGAAAATGAAAAAGATTGTGTATCATTGAATCGAAGTCAAATTAGACGACTAATTTTACATCATAATCGTATCAAATGAAAATCGTTCTATTATTAGTATGTGTCATTCTATGACTTATTGCGTTTCATCTTTGATTGATGTATATACACGCAAAATATGAACTATTCAAAGCAGAATTCTTCGCAGAATCATTGTCAGTTGTATTGTGAGCCGTGATTGTTGCGTTGTGCATTGCTTTGTTTGTATTTATATTCAAAATCATATCATAAATGAAAGATTTGATGACTTGATGTGTGTGATGTTGCCTATATTTATTCTATATCTTCATCGTCATATTCATCATTGTATGATGTGTTGTTCTTAGTTTAGATTTATTCTGAATCTTGTAATGAACAAAGAAAAAATCGAAGAATTGAATCGTTTGTCGGAAGACCCAATCAAGAATCTTCCAAGAATGAAGCAAATCGCACACGAGCTTGTTCAAGAGCTTATGAAGAAGAAAGCATAGTCAAGAACTATGCTTTTTTTATATTTCTTGTCTTTTCTGAAACATATCACACAACAAAAAAAGATATTGTCAATCTCAAAACAGAAAAAAATATACATTTTTTTGACTTTTCTCTTGCAAATGAATATCATATTATTATATAATTATATCGTGATAGTAAGAACATATCACAAAAACACGCTTTATTCCTTTACAAACACATCAAATGACAAACACTTACGAACAAGAGAAAGCAATCGCACAACAAGAATATGTGCTTGAACTTTATGCTTTCGCACACTGCTTGAAATCTGGAAGCAGATTCAGTTCACAAATTCATCAAGACAATCGAGAAATTGATGAAGACGACAATTCAATCATCAAATACAATGATTGAGAAATCGAATTCGATGTGAACGAGAAAACAGCAACAATCAAACAATACTTTGATTGAGAATATAGAGCTGTTTCAAGATTAGTGAAAAGAGATGACGAATGATTGCGAGATTTCTTATCAAGAGCAGAAGAATTGAATGAGAAACTTCGAAACACCATTTGCTTTGAAGATAGATAGTATTTTATTTCATAATCATATATCAACAATGAAAGACGCAACAAGAAGAACAAGACTTGATTTGTATGAACAAATCGCAGACATCAGAAACAGATTCGAGAAAGTTTGGAAGAAACATTGAACGAATTCTGCAATTTGATTCCGTGCATATTACAATCAAATCGAGCTTGAATGAATCAGTCGTGTTGTTCAGCATATGACAATCAAATGAATGAAGATTGTCGTTGCCGTGAACAAGCCAATCGTTGAAGAAATGGAAGAAGCTGAATAAGAGCTTCTTCCGAATATATTTATATCATTATACACATCACAAATGACAGACACAACAATCACATTCTCACCAAGAGATATCGCACAACAAATCTTCAACAAAAGCTTCTGTTTAGACGTAGAAGTGAAAGAAGAAACATTCGTGAATCGAGTGAGCCAATGTATTGAATGAATGACTTTTCTCAAATGAGAAGAAATCACGCTTCAATACATCGTTCAACTTGTTGCAGATTGCGAAAGACATCACGATTCAATCATTGATGAATATATAAAATCAAATTCATAGTTTTATATTCTCAACATATACGAAAATGAAAGCACGACAAATCACCACAACGCACAAGTATTGAGAAAAATACGACCACGTATTCAAACACTATGCGAATGCTTTGAGTTTCAGAAGCAGAATAAGAGCTTGAAATTTGAAAAGCAGATTCGACAAAGTGAAGATGAGCAGAATCAAAGAAATCGAAGTTGCAGATGATTATTGGAAGAAAGACTTCTGAAAACATCTGACGATTCACATCTGAAAGAGTTGATTCGAATGAAGCTGAAAATGACGACAGAACACAACAGAATCAGAATATCTTTCAACTGTTCTGTATCGAATTCACCACAACATCAGAACTTCAACAGCAACTGTTTGATGATTAGATAGGAACAACGCCGATGTGAAATTTATGCTTGAAGACTTGCAACGATACAATGAAACAAGCTTGCCGAAGAACGTGGAAGCCGAGCAGAAGAAAGAACTGTTCTTTTCTTGCCGAAAGATTCTGTTGAAGCTTTGATATGAACGATTCATATCAGAAAAAGACAGATGAATGTATGAAGACGAGTTCAATGAATACTGTGCCAGAATGGAATCGTTGCAGAACGAGTTGAATTCTATGCTATAAAATGTATATTTATTTCACTTTATCAACAAGAGATGATTATGACATTGCAAGAATATCTTGATTCTAAGCGAAAAGACCAAATCAACGTCAAAGAAAATCGCCCAATGAAAGTGAAAGTGAAAGAAATCATTGAATACTATACACGATTTGACAAAGATGAACGAGATACAAAAGACGAATACAATGATGAAGCACAAATTAGAGATTTTATTTCAAACTATGTAGATGAAACTTGGAATGATTAAATGATTTTCAGCAACGGAAATCGCACGATTGGAATGAAAACATCTGACGACCATAATGAAGAATCGTGAGAAATACATACCAGTCAGAATCGACAACAACATATCAAGAACAAAAGAACGTTGATTCGCAATCAAATATATTCGTGTCTGTGATTTGCAGAAATATATCAGACAATACTTATAGAAAGCGTGTTTTTGTGTATATAGAAATCTGACCATAAAAAAGTCAGATTTTTTTTGATTTTGATTTTGTTTACATTAAAAAAAATATATACTGAAATTGACATAAGCAATACACAATTTTGTAGAGCGTTCGATACGTAATATTTATCTGACGCTTTTTCTTTTATGCCAAGAAAATCTAAGACACAAAAATCACCAAGACAACAAGCGATTGAGAAATTAGATTCAGTCTTTTCAAAGTATATCAGACTAAGAGATTGCGACTGAAACTGAATCGTCGAATGCCCACTATGTTGAAAAAGAATGCCACGAAAGGAATCACAGAATATGCATTTCATCAAAAGATGAATACTTAGATATAGATTCGACGAAACAAACTGCCACGCTTGATGTATGCGTTGCAACGTGATTCTTGACTGAAACTATATGCTATATACACATCGAATGATAAAAACTTATTGATTCGAGAAAATCGACGCAATGATAAACGACAAAAGCGTGTATAAGATAAAAACATACGAGCTGGAAGAAATGATTGAAAACTATGACAGACTATATCATCACATCGCCCAGCTGAAAAATTTAGATGTATAATCAGAAAAAGCAAAATGGAAAAGAGAAAAGAAGAATCTGAAAGAGAAATAGAATTAGAGCAAACCATTGATGATTTGAAAACGAGCATAAAATGGAATGCTATAAGAGATGTAATACGATGAGTGCTAATATTGATTTATGCTATTGTAGTAAGTTAGACTAATCAGACTTTTATATTATTATTACCTATGGAGAGAATGAAAAGAGAAATACCAAAACACTGTAATGATTTAGACCGAATTAGAGCATTAGAGAATGAAAATAAGAGGTTAGAAGCAGAGAATAAAAAGCTGAAAGAAGAAAATAAGAAACTTAAATCAGATTTAGATTTTGTCTATATTGAGTGAAAAATATTAAATAATGACTTGTGTGTGTTGAGAAAAGAAAATCAAATTCTGAAAGAACTTATAAGGAACGCCACAGAAGATATTAAATAATCAGACTTTTATATTCTTTGAAAGCAGAATGCCGAAACAGATTCACGATTATTCAGCAATCAAGCTTGAATTCTTCCAATCAGACATTGATGAAGTGAAATGATTTTTGAGTGATAAATGAGTGAATTATGATTCACGCCGAGCAACAAGAACGAAATGACGAGCAAAAGAAAAGCAAGCATACAAGCAAAAGATATTAGAGAAAGCTTTGCAGAAGAACATCAACAAACGAGCCGACAAATTAGAGATTCCATTGGAAGCGTTGAAAGAATCAAAGATGATTGCTTTGTGAAAGATTATGGAAATGTTGCAGATGAAAGACTTATCAATGAAAGATATGGCGTTGTGATTAGAGAAAATCAAAACAGAACTTGGTGAGCCAGCCCACATCGGTGCAAATTACAATCTGAACGCAAACAAAGTCGAGTGATTGACTGACGAAGAATCAGAAGCCCTTGATATGCTGTTCAGCTGAAAATCACAGAATAAGAAAAAGTCAAACAAATAGACAAGAAGCTGAATCAATGAACATCACTTCCGAAGACGGAATGAAAAACACAACATATTGACATTTTATATTTGCAGTATTCAATGAACACAGAACAAGCAGTTGAACTATTGAAGAAAAGCAGTTTGTTGAGATTCAAATACTTTGAACGCTGTTTCTTCGAGTTCTGCAAGTTCTATTTTATGGAATACTATACATTCGACACGCCAGAATGTCTTGTGCAGATATATGAAGCTTTGGAATGATGAAAGAACGTATTCATAGAATGATTCAGATGATGTGCGAAGACGACGATTGCCCAGATGTATGTTTCACGATGTATCGCTTACAAGAAAAGAAGAAACATTATGCGATACGCCCAGACGATAGACAATGCAGAAGAAAATCTGACATACATCGCAAACAGCTTCATTTGAGATACAGATTGATGAGAAAGATTCGTGCGTGATTATTGAAACTTGTATTACCCAGAAACAGTCATCAAGCAATGACAGAAGAAAATCAAAAGAATCGACAAGTTCATCACAGAAAATGATTGCTACGTCAGAGCAATGTCTTTGTGAACATCACCAAGATGAAAGAACTATACAGCACCAGACGGAAAATTCAGACCAGACTTATTGATATTTGATGACGTTGATACAATCGCTTCAACAGATTCAAAGAAGAAAATCGACAAGAACTTCGAGTTCCTATTGAATGAAGTTCTATGATGAACGACATCATCAACGCAGATGATATTCTTATGAAACACAATATATGAAGATTGATTAGTTCCACGCTTCCGTGAACACATCGCAAATGATAAGAATCGAATCACAATCAGAATTCCAATATATGATGAACAGAATCAGATTGTTCGAGATAGATTCGTCGAAACAGATGAAGAAGCCGAAGAACTGAATGAATGAATCTATGATATACACAAGAGATATACATCGCTTGAATCAGAAAGACGCAGATTGTGAAGCATATCATTCAGTCAGAACTATCTGCTTGTTCCGTATGTGCTATGACAACACGTCATCACAAGAGATATGATTCAATATGACAATGAATGTAGATGATACAAATTCGATTTCATTCAGATTGGAGTTGACCCAGCCGTCAGCGAAAAAGAATGAAGCGATGAATACGCAATCAATGTGTCGTGATTCCTATGAGATAAGATTTATCACTTAGAATCGATTTGATTGAATTGAAAAGAGAAAGACATCGGTGCGTCAGCGAACGTTGTGTTCCAGACGTATCAGAAACGAAATGCGAAACGTGTGATTGTTGAAACAGTTGCATATCAGCAAGTCTTGAAGAATGTCTTCAAGAGAATGTGAATGGCTGTTCAAGAATACAAGACAATCAAAGATAAGACAACAAGACTTATGGAAAAGCAAGTGATGTTTGAAGACAAGAAAGTGTATTTTGCACCGTGAAATTGAAATGACAAATTGATTGAACAGTTGTTGGTGTTTCCAAATGGTGAACACGACGACAGAATCGACGCAATGCTTCTTGCAATGCAAAAATCAACGAAAAGCTTTTATATGGCTATGTAGTATTGCAAATGAAAAGTGAAAACAGTCGGAATTGATGAAGAAGAAAGAAAGTTCGATATTCACCAGTTCAGAAAGCAGAAGCGTTTGAAGTTGTGATATGCGAAAGACAAGTTCTGCAATTCCTATCATCTATCAATAAGGAATCAGAACACGAAAGATTCACAACTGAAATCACACTCTTTGAGTTTTGGAAATATCTTCAAGACAAAAGAGATTGACTTGACCCATATCTTTTCGAGAAAGATTAGAGATATGTTTTTATTCTTTACTGTATAATACAATGACAGATTCAAAAAGAACTTACACAAAAATCGACGAATTCACATTCACAGTCGAAGAAGACAGACATCTTCAAGAGAATATGAAGATTGATGAAAAATTCAGCTATCTTGCACAGCTATGCAATGGACTGAAAGAATGTGTGAAGAATGCGAATGAATTCCAAGACAAGTTCATTCAGATTGTAAACACTTACAACTTCTATGTTGATTTGCTTACAGAAGCAAAAGAACAATGTTGATATGAATACAAGATTCCAGAAAGAATCGAGTTGCCAGATTGCTTTGATATCATAGAAGTCAAAGTTGAAAACATTCCAGTCATCGACTTCAAGATGAAAGACGAAGAAAAGAAAGCAAGTTAGACACTTGCTTTTTTCTTTTTTTCTTGGTGCGTTCGTGGTTGGTGAGTATAATGCAGACAATGATATTTATATCACAAACACGTGAATGTGATTCGCAGAACAAATAAAAAATGTTGTTGCAAGAACTCTTTGAATCAAAACTAAGAGTTTTTCTGCAAACTTGCAGAATATTACAAGCTTATTGAGAAATTGATATTCAATCGACTTGAACACATATTATATGTTGTATGAATACAATTGAGATATAAGACAAGCCGTTCAGAAGATATCAAATTGAGTTGCCAGAAATGGAATCTATCTTGAAGACAATCAAAGAAGAATCATTGAAAGCAATATTCTGACAGATGAAGTGTATTCGCTATTCCAAGCACCAACGTTCTTGAAATGGAAGAAAGAACTATACAAGAACTATATGCTTTCGTGAAACTTATACATTTTGCCAGTCAAGAATGAACAATGAACTGTGATTTGATTCGACATCTTAGATTCAAGAATGGTGAGCAAGACAGTTGACGCATATGGTGTGATTCAGTATTTCACAGTCAACAGCCGTTCACAATCAAGACAATACAAGCCAAACGAAATCGCATACTTCAAACGAGAAGATTCAACAAGAGATTCAACAACTGGAATGTGAATCTTGAATTGATGTGTGTATGACGCTTTGTCAGACTTGGAAGCAATGAAAGTGAACTATTCATTCTATCAAAATTCAGCTGTTCCGTCTGCGTTGCTTGTATTAGATGACGAGCTTTCACAAGAAGAAATTCAGAATGCAAAAGACCAGTTTGATTCAAGATTCAAGTGAAGTGAAAATCAGCACAAGACAATGGTGATGAATAATGTGAAAGATTTCAAAACGATATCATTCACAGCAAGAGATATGGAATTCATCAATCAAAGACATCTTACAACTGAAAAGATTTCTGCCGTGTTTGGAGTTCCGAAGACAATATTGTGATATACTGAAACTGTGAACTATTCGAATTGAGCCAATCAAAGAAAAGAGTTCATTGAATGAACGCTTAGACCATTGGAATCAGATTTCGAACATATATGCAACAGACTTCTTGAAATGTTCAGACCAGATTTATTCAAAAAGATACGAATCAAAGCTGACGGTGAGCAACTTGAAGAAACGCAAGAACGAATGGACTGACTAAGAAAAGACGTTGCTTCTGGAATAATGACAATCAATGAAGCCAGAATCGAAAGATGATTTGAAGCTTTGCCAGATGAAAATGCTGACAAATTACTTGTATCAAGAAACGTTGTATTGTTGGAAGACATCGCATTAGACCCAGTTTTATCTCTTGATGAAACATAGTAGATGAGCTTATCGCCAGAATACAGACATCTGTTGAATCGTGAGATGAAAATCTATTCGATAATACAAAAATCTTTCAAACAACAACGCCAGTTTCTTGAAGACAATGTAGAAGACTTATATCAGAATTACAAATACAACATCGAAATAGAACGAGCAAATCTGAATAATCAACACGTGCATATATACCCAGAAAAAAAATGACGATTTGATGTAGAAAACAACGAGCCACTTTGATGATTCCGAAGTTCAATGTGATTGTGAGAAATGATTGACAAGCTGAAAGTTCACATCAGAAAAGCAGTCGATAAGTGATACAAGATGACTTACAGATTATTTGAGCCATTGCTTAGAGAAAATTGATTCAGCTATTACACCGACTTGATAAGCAATTACGAGAATCAATGGTGAGTGTTGAATCTATCGAACTATAAATGAGCAATAAGTAGAACGACGAAATATGATGTGATTAGAGTATTGAAAGAATGAATCGACAACAATCTCACGCCACAGCAAGTCGCCAAGAACATTCACGAGATAGATGAAAAGCTATTCTGAAAAGCAAGAGCAAGAACAATCGCAATCACGGAAATGAGAAAAGCATACGAATATTGAAACTATCAGCCAATCAGTCAGCTTGAAAGCGTGTGAATTCCTATGATGAAACAACGACAGACGTGTGATGACGCAAAAGTAAGACCAGAACATATGGACTGTGAATTGCTTTGACGAGTAAGAAGCAACTTCGAATACCCAAGTGTATGATGAGTTCTTTACCCACCTTGATGACCGAATTGTCGTTGCACAATCAAATATCAAAGAATGAAATAGATTTATATCTTATATAAGAAAAATGAAGAAGTTCAAATTAGTGAAAGACAAGTGATATTTCCAATCACTTCGAGAAACTAAGTCTGTGAAAGAGCTTGACGATTGAGCCGTTGAGATTTCTTGATACGCTTCAACGAAAGACAAAGACAGATGATGAGATGTTGTTGAGCCAAAAGCTTTTCAATCAGCATTAGAAAGATATATGACAAACCCAATCGTATTGTTGCAACACAAAGCCGACAAGCCAATTGGAGTTGTTGAAGAAGCAGATATCGATGACAATTGATTATACATCAAAGCCAAGATATCACAGAATACAGATTGAGTGATAGACTTAATCAAGAATGGAGTTCTAAGAGCTTTCTCAATATGATATAGTGTGAAAGATTACGACACAGATGTGCGTGAGCTTGCAGACGGAAGCTATGATATGACAAACATCATCAAAGACTTAGAACTATATGAAATCAGCGTTGTTTCAATTCCAATGAACCCATATGCTTTGAGCAAATCAGTTGAAGACTTACTTGAAGCAGAAGAAGTTGAAGAATGAGAAAAGTCGGAATTTCCGACTTTGTGAGAAGAAGAAAAGGAAGAAGCAGAAGTTGAAGAAGAAAAAGAAGCTGAAAATGAAGAAGAAACACCAGTTCAGACTGTTGCAGAAAGTGAGCAGACAGAAGAAGCTGTTGAAGAATGAGCAGATGTTCAAGAAGAAGAAAGAACAGAAGAAATTGAATCAGAAGAAGTTGAAGAAACAGAAGAACACCCAAACGAAGAAGTTGAAACAAAAGAGATGAGCGAAGAAGAAGACGAGCATAGTGAAGAAGTCGTTGAATCAACTGTGATTGATGACTCTTTAATGGAAGAAGACACAATCAAAGAAATCAACGAAATCAATTGAGCAGATGAAAATTCTGAAATAAGTGATGAAGAATCAGTTGAAGAAGATTCTGAAAACGCTGTTGAAACACAAGCGAACGATGAAGAAGTTGTTGAAACACACAATGACGAAGTCGTTGAAACAAAATCAATTGAAACTGAATCACAAAAAGAATTCGATTTCGATTCGAAGATTGCACAGATTTCAAAATCATTTGATGAGAAACTTGCTATCAAAGACAAAGAAATTGAAGACTTGAAGTCAAAAGTTGAAGCAATGACAAAGCTGTTCGCTGAATCATTAGAAACTATTGACCAAATGACGACTGCTGTGAAAAACACACCAGTTGCCAGCTGACTTGCTTATAAAAGACCAGTCAGAAAATGATGATATTATGACATCGCAGAAATCATCAAATCACTCTAATCTTATTTATTTCGTAAATTTATTTCAAAAATGAATTACAAAGATTTAATCAATCAAGCAAGAAAAGAAGCTTGATTCAACGTAAAGGAAGAAGAAGTAGTTGCCCCAGAAGTTGAAGAAGAAGCAAAAGCAAACGAAGTGATGAACACAGGTGCTTCAAATTTCGGTGCTGAACTTATTCCAACAAATGTTCTTGCAGACCCACTTCTTGATATGCTTGGAAACTATTCAAGATTACTTCCATTGCTTCCTTGAAATCACGGAAACAATATGGCTATTTCTGAAAAAGTTCCAGTTATTGGTGAAGCTTCATTATTCCAATGAAACACAGAATGGACAACTGGTGCTGGAAGTCTTACACCAGCAAACAATTGACCAATGACTGACGCTGTTGTAATTACACAAGGACAGTTCATCACAACTGTTGATGTTTCTGACCGTGAGCTTACTTACGCAACAGACAGACTTGAAGCAATTATTAGAGAAAGAATCAATCGTTCAGCTGGTGAAACAATCGACGCTTTCATCATCAACGCTGACGACACAGCTTCTGCAAGTGGAAACGTAAACGGAACTTATTCTGGAAGCCCATATTTCATTCAATGAACAAATGGAATCAGAAAAGTTGGAATCGCAAATACTGTTGTATCAGTTGGAACTCTTACATCAGCTTCATACTTAGCTGTAAAAGACGTTCTTGACGCAAGATATCAAGGTGAATTGAATGACTTATTATTCATCGAGCCAAGCAATGTTTACAACAAATCACTTGCTTTGTCTGAATTGATTACAATGGACAAATTCTGACCAAACGCAACAATATCTGCTGGTGTTCTTGCTAAAATCTGGAACATTGACGTATTAGTTTCAAAACACTTCCCAAGTCTTACAAATACATCTGGACTTGTTGACGGAACAGACGCAAACAACACAAAAGGAAGCTTCGCTTGTGTTTACAAGCCAGCTATTCAATACGGTTTCGGAAAACCTTTACAGATTGAAGTTGGACGTGTTCTTGGAAAAGGAATCAAGATTGTTGCAACTTTCGAATTCGGTTTCGCAATTGTAAACAACAAAGCTGGACTTTGAAAGACTGTTGGTTTATGAGCAAACATCACAGTTTCTTAGTCGATAAAAATTCCCAATCTATACGGAAGAACATCTGCAATATGGTGTTCTTCCGAAAAAGATTTATATCATATCAATCGAAGAATGCCAAAAAAAGTGAAAGCCATTCTTGAAGATGAACTTGTTGATTGAGTTGTCATCAAGAAATGAGAAATCTTCGAAACACCACTTGCCGATTATTTGCTTAATAATTACAGCAATCACCGACAATTAGTTGAAGAAGATGAAGCAAAAGAAGAAAAGAAAGCTGAAAAGAAAGTCAGCAAAAAGAAATAATTTAATCAGTATCAAATTGCGATGTATTCAAGCTTAGAACAATTTCAAGAATATCTATGATTGGACGTATTGGAAGCAAATCAAGACGAGCTTCTTGAAAGTTTTCTCAATACTGCAAACGCCAAGTTGAATCATCTTTGTTGAGTAGATAGTTTTGATTTGTGAACATACAATCAAACAATCGAAGACAGATGAATCAGCGAAACACCAAGATGACTTGAATTCTATCTAAAAAACAAGCCAGTTCAAAGCATAGACAAAATCAATTGAGAATCAGCTTGAACAAAGTGAAGTGATTATATGATTATATATGACCGTAGAGCAATATTCAAGAATCTGAAATTGAATGACTGGTGAATGATTGATGTCGAATATACAGCTTGATATGAAGAAATTCCAGATGATTTGAAACTAATGGAAATGATGATTGCAAGCTGAATGCGACAAGAACACAGCAACGAGTGAGTTTCTGAATATAAGTTGTGAGATGAAACAATCAAATTCGGAAGCAGAACTTGAAACTATGGAACAATGTCGCCAGACGACCAATATTTCAGCTTCACAGCATTGCTAAACAAATACAAGAGTTTTAATTTGCCATTGTAGATGTCAGATGTGAATCTTATACAATAAAAAAGCATATCTATATACATATTCAAGAAACGAATACAATGTATCAACTTATTCAGACAATTGAGTGATGTTCGCTTGTAATATACAGCCAGTCAGCACAAAAGATTGATTTGAATGAACAGCATTGTTGAAGACGAGAAAGATGTATTCAGACAAGCAGTTCAAAGTATGAGATAAGATTGTATGCGACAATATCACATACATAGTCGAAAGAATCGAACATCGAGATTGAGCAAAGAGAAAATTCCAGAAATCATTTATTGTTGAAAGCAATTGAAACTAAGATGTGAATCAGCGTATCGTTTTGATGAAAGGACTTCGAGAAAGCCGTCAATATGGACAAATCGGTGAGCAGTTGAATTCAACTTGCGTTGATAGATATTGCGAATCTTGTTCAATGAACAGCACAAGAGCCAAACTATGCACCATATGATACGTGAAATCTTAGATGAAGTATCAGAACAGACTTCACAAGAATACAACAATGAATGGCTATCGTGTGAAGTGATGTTGCATATGCAAGAAGACGTGAGTTCGAGAATTACAAAAACCCACAAAATCTATTGTATTTGCACCGTTCACGAGCAGATAATGAAAATCAAATCAATGAAATCATTCAAAAAGATTTATCAAAAGAATTGAACTAATGACAGAAACATACAGCTTCAAAGCGATATGAGATACAATCTATCAGAAAATGCTTGAAATCAAGAATATCGAGCATAGAATTTGAGCTGTTTACAATCACGACATCAAAGTTGAAAACTGAATCAGTCTTCCAGCAATTATTATTACGCCAAGCAATGGAAATGTCAATCTATTAGACACTTGTTCATATGAAAATCAGATAAACTATACTGTAAGACTGGTTGATAGAACACAGACTGACTATTCAGATATTGAAGACAATATAAGAGTAGTTGCAGATATGGTGATGAAAAGATTGAAAGAAATCTGAACTATTACTTGGACTAATAATAATTGAATGACCGTGAAATGCACATTCGACTATAATCGATGATTCACCGATACACAAGAGCCGATGAGAATCTTCCAAGTCAGATGTATATTCACAGCCGTCGAGAATTAGTTTATATCTTAATCAAAGAGAAATGGCGAAAAAATGTAAAGATTGCCCAGAAAGACAAGAGATTACGAATGTCGAATCTAAGCAAGAAAGGAAATTCAGCTTTCCAACTTTGTGAATCGTAGTTGAAGCAAAGAGCTTAGAAGAAGCATACAAGAAAGTCAAAGCAATGACAGACTATAAAAACAAGTCTATTGAAGAATAAATTTATTTCATAAACTATTATTAAAATGTCAGACGCATTTATCGGAAGAAAGTCAGCAATATGACTTTGAATTGAAGCAACAAGGTGAACAAAAGTTGCCCCAGTTGTTCGAATTCCAAAAACAACGTGAGTTCTTTCACCAACAACTGAATCTGTAAACGATGATTCTTGATATGGTGTAATTGATGAAGTATATGATTCTTTCACAACTAAAAACTTTTCTTGACTATCATTAGAGTGAATCGTGAGAAACGATTTCATATGATATCTCTTGAAACTTGCATTGTGAGATTATTCAAAATTGAAAGTGTTTACTGGAACACCAAGTTGATGAACACCAGCAAGATGAGATTCTGTTGAATGATGAGTTCTTAGAAAGATTCTAAAAATCGGAAGCACAACATATTATTGCTTCGACGGAAATGTTTCAGCTGGAACTATCACAAACGGAACTTGGACAATGACTTGAACAGCTGTTTCAGATTTCACAGTTCATCTATTCAGTAGAGCAAATTCAAATGTTCACCCAAGTGCAACATTATATGATATTGACCCAGTTGCTTCTTCATATGCACCATTCTGTATGTTGAACAGCTTCGAAATATCTTGTGCAGTTGCAGATTATATGAAATTTTCAGCAGAGTTTCAATGAAAGCAAATGCAAGCAATATCATCAGATATTCCAACGCCAGCATATGCAGATGAGCCAGCATTCACATCATCAATGGCGTGAGTGAGATTCGCAGATAGTGAAGCTTGATTGAATGACGCAAGTGAAATATGTATGCAGAATTTTAGAGTTGCTATCAATAAGAATCTTACAGACATTCAATGTTTCGGAAGCACAGACATCAACGCATTATACAATCAGCAGTTTGGTGTTGAATGAGATTTCGAAGCTTTGTATGACAGCACAACACTTCGTGATATGGCTTTGAATTCAAGCAAAAAAGCTTTGAGATTCTATGCTGAATTCTGAACTGGTGATGACTTTTCAGCAATCTTCGTAGATTTGATGAAAGTTTGATTGAATGAATGGACGAAGACAGACAACAACAACGAATTGACAAAGCAAACAATGTGATTTGTTGGACAATACAACAATTCAGATTGAGCAACAATTGAAGTTGTTCTTATCAATGGAAACACAACTTGATATTAGAATATAAACGGCGACTGCTGGCTTTCTTTCTCTTGTGCCGTGTAGTCGCCGAATTCAAACAAGAGATTTTCTTTACAATATAATCACAAGAGAAATGCAAATCACAATCAAAGGAACAGCAAAAGAAATCACTTTCAATGAATACACAAGAGCAATTGATAAGTGATTCAAGAATATATTATACAAAGATTTCAATATTGGAGTATGAGATGAAGCACAGTCAAGCAAATTCAATCCAATGACGCTTGAAGAAGCAAATGATTTCTTGGTGAAAAGCTTGACGAATCTTACAGATGAAGAAATCGGAAATCTATCAAATGCCGATTACAATACAATATTAGATGAATGTAAGAAGCTTCAAACCCCCCCCACAAAATCAAAGAACTCGTAGAACAATTCAAAAGAACATTGAAGACGTGAAAAGAGATTAGTCAAGAACATCGTGATTTCATCTTGATGAAAGAAGTCTATCATTGTTCACCGAAAGAATTGGACGCAGTTCCAGAACGAGAATTGAATCTGCATTTTGCATTCTTAATGGCTGAACGTGAACACGAGTTCATAGAAAGCAAAAGAGCAGAACAGAAAGCAAAGCAAAAAGCTTCATTTCCTAAAAAAAGATGATAGATGAATACAGATTACGTTTTACAGCTTATTATTGAAGCACAAGACAAATATTCTGCTGAACTTAGAAATATTTCATCGCAGTTGAAAGATATTCAGAAGACTGCGAAGAACACGTGAGATACAGCGAACAATGTCTTGTCTTGAATCAAAAAATGAATCGCTTGACTATGACTTTCAGCAATGATTGTGAAAGCCACAAAGAGCGTCATTGAGCTTGCAGATAATCTGGAAAAATCATCAATCGCATTTGAAACAATGTTGTGAAGTGCAGAAGCTTCAAAACAAATGCTTGAACAACTTTCTGACTTTGCAAGAAAAACACCGTTCGAATTGACTGGTATCAGACAAAACGCACAGCAATTGATTGCGATGTGAGTGAATGCAAATGATATCATTCCAACGTTGAAATCTTTGTGAGATGTATCAGCGTGATTGTCTGTTCCATTAGAAAGACTTGCTTTGAACTATTGACAAGTCATCGCACAATGAAAGCTGACTTGACGTGAATTGCGTGATTTCACAATGGCGTGAGTTCCATTATTGGACGAATTGAGTAAGATGTTGTGAAAAACAACAACGCAGATTCAAGATATGATAAGCAAATGAAAAATATCATCAAATGATGTCGTTCAAGCATTCCAAAATATGACATCAGAATGATGAAGATTTGCCGACTTAATGGACAAACAAGCAAACACTTTGAGCTGACAGCGAAGCAACTTCAAAGATACATTGAATTCACTTGGTGAAGAAATCGGAAGTGCTTTGTTGCCAACATTGAAGTGATATATAGAACAAATTCAAACACGATTGAGTGAAAACAGCGAATGAATCAAAACAATGATTTCACAGCTGTTTGATAATATTACAACAACAGCCGACAACATAATCACAGTTCTTCAAGATGTGTGAAATACTTGTCTTGAATTGTTTTTCTGAATCAAACAAGATTGAAGCAATTCAGCAATCACATTCTGACAGATTTTTATGGCTGTATTGCAGAAAGTCTGACAATGAATTGAAGCAGTTTCAATTATGGTGAAACAGCTTCGAAATTTGATGAAAACTTGAACATCAAACATCGGAAACTGGCTTTGATGAATCAAAAGTTGATATGACGCATTTGCCAATAGTTTCTTTGTGAAATGAGATTCACGAGATAATTCTTATTGAGCATTTATGAAAGCTTTTGGAACATATTGAGCAACAGAGCTTCCAGATGTAAGCAATACAATCAAAGACATCAAAGAAGAACGAATAGATTTCGGTGCAAAAGTGATTCAACAAGAAGACGCTTTGTTCACATCATTTGAAAAGACAAAAAGCTATTTTTCAGATATCAAGAAATGAGCAAACAGCTTGAATCTATCTGGTTGATGAATCGGTGATTTGAGTGATTGATGATGAAGTTGATGAAGTTCAAAAGCAAGCAAAGAACGAGAACAAAGACTGAAAGAAGCACAGAAAGAAGCAGAAGAAATCGCAAAGATTCAGAAGAAAGCTGAAAAAGACAAGTATCAAGCAATAGAAGAATCAGCAAAACATCGATTGAATAATCAGCAGAAGCTTATCAATGATTTGAATGATGAATACGAAACAGCATTCAAAGACTTACAGAAAAATATTGATGAAACACAAAGACATATTGATTCATTGAATCAAGACATTCAGAATCTGACTGAAAGTCTTGCGAATATGAAAGTCGATGAAAGAAAATCTATCGCAAAAGAAGTAGTGAACGCAAGAAAGGAATTGAAAGCATTGGAAGACGAATATGAATGATTGAAAGAAGTTGCAAACAGCGTGAGCCGTGAAGATTTGCAATGAGTATGATGAATCGGAAAATATGATGTTGATTTGATAAAAAAATATAAAGACTATCAAGACGAGCTTGCTTCAATGTATAATGGAATGTCAACGGAAGAACAAGCCCAGCTTGACAAAGAAATAGAATATGCTGAACGATATGATTCATTGAACGGAATCGAGAAAATCAAAGAAGACTATCGTATCAGAAAAGAAGAAATTCAGACTGAATTAGATGAAAAAATCAGAAGTCTTGATGTTGAAATGGCGACAAAAAGACAGTATGCAAAAGAGCAACAGAAACTTCAAGATGAACGAGTTGCAAGAATCAATGAAGAAGTGAAGAAACGAGAAAACGTTGCGAACTTGAAGAAAGAGTTCGAGAAAAAATATATGGAAATATTGGAAATCGACCACACAAGACAAGTTCAGATGACAAATCAGCTTGTTGACCAATGGAACGCAGTATATCGTGCGAAAATGCGTGCAATGAGTTGATGAAGTGATTGAAGCCGTGCAAGTTGATGACCAGTCTATGCGTGAAATTCATATCTTGTCGGTGAAGCTTGACCAGAATTATTTGTTCCAAGCACAAACTGAAAGATTGTGAACAATGCTGACTTATGAAACGCAACTTGATGAATTGAAATCACAGTCAATATGTGATGAGTTGTAGTTTCAAATGATATTGAAGTGAATGATATGGCTGAAAGAGTAAGTGAGAAAATTCTTAGAGATATTCAGCTATACAAGAAAGGTGTGAGATAATTTATATCTTATTTGATAAACAATGGCGAATCAATGAAAATTTAATCAGATTCTATTCAATGCTTGACAAAGAAGCAGATGAACATCAACTTGACTTGATGATTTGATTTTCAATTGATTTTGATTACAGAACGAGCATTTCATCACGACAAAAGTGAATGTCTGGAATATGCCGAACATCAATCTCTTGACGTTCACAAACCCAAAGAGTGATTGATGATGATTGCTTGATAGATTTTACAAAGAAAGAACAATCAAGATTGAATGACATATCTTGTGAGAAAGTCTTGAAGATACACAAAACAAAATCGACAGCTTGAAAAAAGCGTTGTCGAGCAAGCAATGATATCTTGATTTCAAAGTGTGAAACGTTTACAGAAGAATACTTTGCACACTTACAAATTCAGACATCATCAATCGTGAATCTTATGATATAGAACACGCAACATATTCATTGAGTTTCAAAGCTGAAAAGCCATTTCGAAGCGAAAAACAATGGCGTTCAGAATTATTCGAAAATGTATCAGACGAAATCAATGAGTGAATATATAATGAGTGAAGTGAATATTCAAACCCAATCATCAATATTGTTGTGAATAGTGCGACAAGTTGCAATCAAGTCGAGATAAGCATTTGAGATGACAAAATCACAATCAATCATTCATTGACTGCGTGAGATATTCTTGATATCAATACAGATGAAAAAACAGTTCTATTGAACACAAACAGCATAGATTTCAGCTGAAAGTTTCCAAAACTTCAAGCTTGATGAAACGTTCTGACGGTGAATGCAAACTGAACATATGATTTCGATGTGAGCGTTTTATTTCCTAAAAATTTTCTATAATGATTGAAGATTTGCTAATCATAGGAAATACAGACATTTGAAGCGTTCTGACAGCAAGCTATACGTGGACGTGAACAAACCCAGAATGAGATTCTGAATATCAATGGTATGTTGACGGCGTTGCGATTCAATGAGCAAACTGACAGACTTTTCAAGCATTGGAATGATGAACATATGTTGTTGCAGTTCTGCCAGTCGATAATCAATGAAACGAATGAGAAATTGAATATTCCGATGAATTCGTCGTTCAAGAAAAGATAGACGAGCCAATCGAAAAAGAATACATCGTGAAAGCATATGATAAGAACTTCACATTCAAGAAAGTGATTCCAGCAAGTATCATCACGAATGACATCACATATACAGAAACAAAGAACAGCTGACAATGACAGCTTGTTCTGAATCTGAATCTGCCAATCGATACAGACTATCTGGACGATATCAAATACATCAAAGTATTTGTGAACAGCAACAACTGACTGGAAGACGAGCTTCTATATACGTGATATTTGAGCAAATATTCCAGACTGTTCAGCAACAACAAAGAAAATGTTCAAGCAACATTCTTGTCGTTGTTCAGTCTATTGAGTGAAGTGTATTACAAAGACGGGAATTGAGATGATGAATTCACGATTGAATGAATCGAGCCAGCAACATTCATCAAAGATGTGATAGACTATTTCAATCAAAGCTATTCGTGAATCATTACATATACGAATGACAGCATAGTGAATTATTGAAGCTTGATAAATATCGAATGCAAGTGAAACAAATGTTCAGATTTGTTGATGAACATCGTCGATTGACTGACATACTATCTATATGTGTGAGCAGACGGCGTTGTTCAATTCAAGCCGAAGCCAAGCACGATTACACACGAGTTTACATATGAAAAAGATATCACAGCATTGACTGTGCCACAAGATTTCGAGCAAGTAGTGAATGCAGTAAGAGTTCAATATTGATATATATGATGACCACACACTTGAATCACAGACCGAGCCGAGAATCAAGAATCAATCGCAAAGTTCGGAAGAAAGGAAGAAACAGTTGTGAATACGAGCATATATGGAAACGATTCAGCTGTGATATATCGTGATTCGATATTGAATAAATATGCAGAATGAAAGCAGAATATCAGAATGACTGTGAACAATAGATATTTGATAGAATCAATTCACCCGTGAGATACAATCAAAATCAGAAACATCTGACTTGATATCAGTTGACTTCAAGTGAATTCGATTACATATCAATACGAGCAAGTTCAGATATCATTGGAATATCAAACAACACTTGCCGAACAAATATTTCAATAAAATAGAACGCAACTTGATTTTCTTTGTTTTGCTTGGTGCGTTCGGTGTTTCAGACTATAATACAAACAAAGATATTTATATGCAAAAGATTGTGAAATGAGCTTATATGCGAATTACAATATGAGAAACAATCTAAGCAGTCAACTATACACACCGATTTCAAGCACAGCAACGACAATTCAAGTTCAAAGCTGACAATGAGAAAGACGATGAAGCAATTTTCCAACAATCGCAACGCTTGAAAAATACGATTCAGACGGAAAAGTGATACAAAGAGAAATCGTCTTGATTACAGCAAGAAGTGGTGATGTATTGACTGTTCAAAGAAAAGCGTTCGACTGTTTTCCAACAGACGACGATAATGTGATGATAAAAAAGAGCCGAAGTTTCGACGAATGAGATATGCTTTCAAACTATATTGCGAAAGAATATCTGGACAAGATAAATGACGCAATCAATGATATCTATGACAATTGAGATGAAAGAGTGAAAGCTATTCCAACTTGATGATTGAATATAGAAATCACAGACTGAAATGTAAGAGTATGAAGTGAAGAATTCTATTTCGCTTGATGAACAACAACATTGACGAATAATGCAACGAACTATGTAATGCTTGATTGAGCTGGACAGATATTCGTTGATACAACTGGACGGAATCAGAAGTATGTGAAGATTGCAACAATAATCACATCGTGATGAGCAATCACAAATATTCATCAATGGAAGATTGACGCAATTTGATGAGAAATCGGTTGATGATGATGATTCAAAAACATTTCAAATTGTGTGTATCATTGATGACTGCTGACATATTTCATCGCTGACGGTGAAGAATACAATCTTACATATGAAAGATGAAGATTGAAAACAATCGTGAGTGGTGAAAAGACATATACAATGACATATAGTTGATGAAAACTTATGTGAGCAGTTGAATCTTAGTATTTTATTTTCTATCAAATAGAAATGAGTTTAGTTCTAAATACAAACACATCTTGATGATGAGCTTATCAGCTATCAAATAGTGATATATGAGTATCATACCCACAATTCGAAAATAATTGTATTTTGTTTGCACAAGTATCTCTTGAAAATTGAAACGAGATTCAGACAGCATATAGCGTGAATTGAACTGCTGTGAATTTTATTACGTGAGTATTAGAAGCACCGTGATGTTTTCAAATTGCAGATTATACGTGAGCTGCCGACCATATACCTTGATGATATTATATCTGAAACATAAACACTTTGCCAAGTAATACAATAAGAATCTGAACAAGAGAGGCTGTTTCAGCTTGATTGACTATATGAAAGACAGTTGTATTTCCACAACTTCTTCAACGAAGTGCTAATTCAAGCGTCAACCGATTGTCAAGTATTACATATAAAGTGTGATTATTGCATTCAGATTGAACAATTTCTTATATTGCAACAAAAACAATTACAAGTGGAACTATGCAATATATAAATATGTTTCCGTCAACGTGAGATTGGTCGGTGTGAAAAAGCTTTTCATCTTATTATTATAAAAACTTTTGATATACTAATGAAGTGTCAAGAACAAATTGAATAGTATCACAAGAATGAGATTATATCATAGCTGAAATTGTTTTGCCGTCTGATGAATATGCAACTTTTAATTGGTATTTGTTTTTTTGAACGGTTGTTCCATATTGAAATATATTGACCACAACAAATAGAGTGTTTCAAATTAGTATAGACTAATATTTTATTTATATTCTAAACAATCAAAGAATGCCAGAACTTAATGACCCAATCATTCCAACGCACGAATTTCCAGAAGAAGACGATATGCAAGCATTCTGGAATGACCCAACAAAAGCGTGTGAGTGAATGCAAAGAAAGTATATTTGAATGACATTCGCAGAATATACTGAATACTGGAACTGAATCGTTGATTACGATTGACCAGTATGAGAATATCAAGAATTGATAGACCAAGAATATACGAATGTATATACACACGAAACAAAGACTGTGAAAATGCTTCACAATTTGCCAAGACCAAACCCAGATGATGTGATTCAAGCAAGAATCAAAGAACTTAGAATGAAGCTGATTGATTGAACAATCACAGAAGCTGAACGTGAAGAATTGAAACTTCTTATTTGATAAAATTTATCTCGTAAAGATATCACGATGATTCTATTGGAATGAAGCGACACGCAATTGAAATTCAAAATCACAGAAACAGAAAACTGAACGACAACAGATGTTGATTTGAGCGATTACGACAAAATCATTTTGACGATGAAGTATAAAGACGGAATCGTTGACTATGAATGAGAAATCGTTGAAGAAACAGTCGGACAGACGACGAAAAAGTATGTTGTTTTTGAGTTTCTAAGTGAAAGCACAGCGTGAAGAAGATGAGCAATTAGTTGTGATATCTGGTGAGTGAAATGAGCTTGAAAAATCAGATTCAACGATGAAACAATCAAATGACAGATTTTACCAAGTATCAAGATTCCAGAATGAACTGCAAGCGAATAGAAGCAATATTGATTTGACTTAGAACATACAAAGCAGAACTAAGTCAAAAGATATACAAAGCTGTATGTTCATACAAGAGATATGAAACAAGAGAAATGCCAACAAAAACATTCCAAGTCAATGTTGATAGAAACAGATATTGAGTGTCTTACTGCGTTTCTTATAGACCAGTCGGAACGCTTGAACGAATATTGCAAAGATGACGGCGAAATGATAGATGAATCTGGACAGAAGACTGAATTTTTAATGATTGAATCTTATAGAAAATGGCTGTTGATAGAATCGAATATTGAGATAGTTGAAAAATCGCAAGAGAAAAAATCAATTGAATCATTGATTTTGCCGAAGACAATATTCCAAGTATTTGAGAAAATGGCGACCGATATCTTGGTGATAGAGATACGTGAACACCAGCAACTTGACCAGAATGACCACAATGACCAACGTGAGATGATTGAACTGACATTATGTCAGAAAAAGAATACGAAGAAACACCGTGAACAGAAAGCGATGATATCATATACTTCTTGACAGCTTAGTTTTATTCTGTAATTACATCAAAAATGGCTACGAGAAAAACGATTGAAAAGATTATGCGTAATTGAACAGCGTATTATCTTGCATATGACAGCAAAATCGAGATTCAGAAAAATGGTGTGAAAGTCGATGATTTCACATTGAATCAAGATTCTGACAAAGTCATCAATATATTAGTTCCAACAAATGCAGATTATGTTGATTTGACATCAGCACAAAGCATTTGATGAGTAAAGACTTTCACATCAGCCCCAGTTGTTCCAAGCAAAACAACAGACGCAACAAACAGCTGAACAGCAATCGCAACTGAAAGTCAAGTATATAAAAAGCAAGACGCTTTGACTTTACCAAGCACACCAACAAGCTGACATCTGGTTGTATGGTGAGCAAACAACAAAACATTTGCAGATTGATGAGTAGTTCCAACAAGCTTTGAGCCGTGAACTTGAACAACTGGACAGATTCTTAGAAAGACAGCCAGTTGATATCAATGGAGTGATGAAGTCGGACAAGTATATACAGCTTGAAATTGATTAGATTTGACTTCAAATGAATTCAGTATTGACACAACAGTTGTTGCAACTAAGACTGACTTATCATCAAAGCAAGACACATTGATTGCTGGAAGCAATATACAAATCGCAAATGATTGAAAAACAATATCAGCAACAGATACAACATACCCAACAGCAACGAAATCAGACTTGGACACTTGAACTTCAACAACTGCAAGCGTATATACACCAAAAGCAATTGCAGAATATGTAAGTTGAAGAATCGGAAGTGCAGTCAATTATCAATGACAAGTGAATACATATGCAGATTTGCCAGCTTCACCAAGCAAATGAGATATGTATAATGTTGTGCAAGCACATACAACAACGCCAAAATTCAACGCTTGAACAAATGTTGTTTGGAATGGAACAGCGTGGGACCCAATGGCTGAAATGGTTGATTTGAGCAATCTCGTTGATAAGACATCAGCACAGACAATCAGTTGAGTGAAAACGTTTACTGCCGAGCCAGTTCTTCCAAGCAAGACAAGTTCAGCAACAAATGACGGAACAAAGCCAGCAACTGAAAAGCAAGTATATGATGTTGCACAAAGCATTCCAACTGTAAACAATTCAACAGTATCATTCACACAAGCGTGAGTGAGTGCTGGAAGTATGACAACGAATCAAGCAAGTGCAAGCACAATCGCATTGACTGGAAACTTATTGAAGACTGCAACAGAATATGGAAATTTGCCAAGTTCAAAATCGACAGATTGAAATCGATATTTCATCTATACAGAAGTTGAAACAGCTTAGTTTTATATACGCAGAATATAATCAATGCCAGCTATTTGAGAAATAAAAAGAAATTGAAGCACATATTGACTGTGAAAGACTTTCGTCATCACGGAAGATATGGTTTCAATTTCAACAGATAGCACAAAGTGAGTTGCACCATACAACGAATCATATTGATATACAAACATCACAATAGACGATACAAAGTGAATCGTTCGAATGGAATGAGCTGTGTATGTTTTTGTGATAAACACAGAAATGGTTGTTGCGTCAGCATATAGAAATGTCAGAATAAGAATCTGAACAAGTTGAAGCCGAAAGCCACTTATGAACTCTTGAAATAGTATTATTGCTTGAAGTTCATATTTCACGAAATGAAGAACTGACATATATGTTTACAAGAAAACATATCAGACTTGATGAGCATTGCATTTGAACAATGATACATCATATTCAGCAATGAGTGTTGCAGAATGAAAAACAGCGACAGCAACATCTTCAAGAGTTATGCGTTCAGACTATCTGAAACAAATAATCGAGTATCACGCTTGAAACTTACACGACGCAACAAAGCAAGATAAACTTACAGCGTGAGAATGAATATCGATAGAAGACAATGTGATTTCAGCAACTTCAACATCTGCTTGAAATATGAATTGTATCACAGATTTCGGAAGAACACGACGATTCTGAACAAAAGCGATGTTCAATGCTTTGACTGAAAAAGATGTGAATGGTGTGTATGTGATTCTATCTCAAAGAGATTACAATAAAATGATTCAAGATTAGTTTATTTCTTAATCATACAGAAATGTTGAAATTGATTCTATTGATATGCTTGATTGTAGTTGCGATTGTAAGTATCGTCAAATTCGAAATCGCATTATTCAAATTTTTGTTTGTAGTGTGTATTCTTGCAATAATTTGAATATTTATCTTTTTATAAAAAGAAAATGACAGAAACACAATGAGCATTGTTCGGAATCTTTGGTTGACTGACAATGGCTGGAATACTTGAATATTTTTCAATCAGTTGAGAATGATTGATTATTATGACAGCAATGCTTGTTCTTGATTTGATTTTCTGACTGCTTTCTGCAAAAGCCAGATGAGAAACAATTCAGAGCAAAAAACTTCAAGAATGACTTATCAAGAAAATGACAAGACGAGTATTGCCATTCCTTGTTGCATTATGATTGAAGCGAACTTGAATGCCGTGAATTGAAGCCCTTATCACAGCAATCGTTTGAATGATTGTGTTCAGCGAACTATATTCAATCATCTGACACATATATTCAATCAATTACAAAGAAGAACTTCCAGAAATTGACGCATTCAAGATGTTGCTGAACAGTATCGTGAAAATATTAAAAAATATAATCAATAAGAAAAACGACGAGATTGAGCCAAAAGATGAATAATCTTTACAAAAAAATGTAAAGGAAAATGCAAGACATCATAATTCAACAAACAGATTTGTGATATATCATCAAGAAATTTGTTGATGAAATGATTTTGTATCGGAACTGAAAATATCGAACAAAACATAGGAAATTTGCCAAAACATACTATTTCAAAGACCAAGCTTTATCTGGACTAATGATTGCGAAAAGATGTGCAGAAAGCGACTTATACTAATTCTATTGTCTTTGATAGTATGGTTTTTATTTACTGCGAAAGTATGATAGATTATATCGTTTATAAAATCACGAGCTGGTGGAATAGAAATAAAATCAAGAGAATCATTTTAGCTTATAAAAGAAGTCTGAATGTGAAAGCTTGAAAACAATTATTCAATTCACCACATACTGCCAAAATCAAGAGATTGAGCAAGTTCAGATAGAAACGTCGAACTGTTGAAGAATACGACACATCGTGCGATTCATACACTATTTGCGAATCAGATGATTGCTGAACAGCTTATCACGACGGTGTGATTGAGTGAGAAAGCATTGCGTGAAGATGTCAGAAGACGATTGCTTGATACACTTACAAGCAAAGATATTGAAGACCCATATGTTCGATATCGTGAAGATTGTATCAGATTTTAGATAGGAATCAAAGAAAATGGAAGAAACAAAATGATATGAATATGCACATCTGAAAGTGTGCAGAAGAAACATTCAAAGAGAATCTTGCAGAAAATGTTTATTCGAAACTTTGTGCAATTATGAAGACAACAAAGCAAGGAATGAATGAAAGCAGATTCAAGATAGATTTATTTCATAAACATAGAGAAAATGACAGAAGAAAATCTTGCACGAGATTATGGTGATGAATACGCTTTTTGAAATGACGTTGAATTTGAGATAAAAGAAATCAAGCACAATGTTCGACCAAGAAGCAATCAATGAAGCCACACAGAAACATCGTCAGCTTGCACGATGATTTGAGCATTGAATCAAATTATCAGACTTTTTTGAATTGATTTGACCACAAAAGAATCGAATCAGCTTTGAATTGAAGTTGTTCACTATTGTGAGCAGTTTTGATACAAAATAGGAAGCTGACGAGATACGCCAACAGCAATCAATTCTGTTTGTAAGTTCTGGAACGAGCTTTGAGCTGAAAGATACGGAACTGAAAAAGTCTTCTATTCAAGACAATATTGGGACACAGAAAAGCCAAAAGAAGCATTGAAGAAATGACATCTTGTATGATTCACAATGCATTTGAACTTCGGTGAAGATAGAAAAAAATGACTTGTGTATAAAGATTCATACCCACCAGCTTGATGACATCGTTTGAATCGACAAGCGACCGAATCAACAGTTCCAACTTGATGAGCAAGTGAGCCAACAGCCGATTGTTGAGTATATGACAACTATTATTGACTGACGAATCAATATTTGATTAGAGATAGAAGCAAATATATGAACAAGTGAATGTATGCACGAGCATATATGATATTTCCACAATCACGAATGAAGAACACAGTTGAAGAAGAAAAACAAAGAATTGCAGAAAAGAAAGCGATGAACTATGTTCTTTGAGCTTTGAGCTGTTCATATGAATCAGTTCCGACCAAATATCAAGAAAAATTTTCTGAACTTGCGAAAGAAATCAGAAATGAATACAAGGAAGCAAGACAACTTGAATCGAACAAAGAAAAGAAATGAACAATTGCTTTGACTGACGCTTTGAGTTATCTATACAAATTCGCCAACGCTGAAAATCAGAAAATATATTCAGAAATGGCGACGAAGAATAGAAAAGACTATGATTTTGAATAAGAAATGCCAGTTCATATCGTTTGATGAACTCGTCTTGAAAAAGTTGAGCCATTCAATAAGAAAAGAATACTTCGTATCAAAAAAGCACCCAAATGGTGCTTTTTTCTATTGAACGTCTGCTGAATTATCTCGTATATGAATTCTATGTTCATTTCAGTCTTCATCATCTGCCGATATATAGAATCACGTTGAATCTTTTGCGACTAAGTAAGACACAGCCAATGGTGTCGGAATTCAAGGACGCAAGCGTGTTGTTTCCATTGCTGACTTGATATACACAGAATATGAAGCGTCTGTTTCAACACTATATCATCTTCATTGCGAATCATAGATTTTCGGTGCGTTCAGCATATCAATCAAGACTTCATCTGTTCAGCCATTCACATATAGATATCAAACAATAAGATATTTCGCAAAGCTTCCAGCGTCTAAGTCTGGAATGAATTGATTGCTTGATTTCAATTGTTGGGTTTCTTGCA
>Ga0247611_10001980_pt1 | contig 34818 bp, 25 predicted proteins | sample 177DNAGHGhighgp2_FD_192422 | JGI IMG/M metagenome (GOLD analysis project Ga0247611, IMG submission 192422) | Sheep rumen microbial communities from Palmerston North, Manawatu-Wanganui, New Zealand - 1770 DNA GHGhigh gp2 | ecosystem: Host-associated > Mammals > Digestive system > Stomach > Rumen... | reverse complement strand
TAAAGAGATGGTTTACAGCAAGTAAAGATAATCTTAACAATAGGGTCGCTTCAGGCAGCAGGCCCTGGCGGAACTTCAGTCGCTCGTCATGCCCGGCTCCGCCCGGGCATCTACCTCGCTCCTTCCGGCCCCTTCTATCGCTATCTTCGTCCTCGCTACGCTCGAACTCGCTATCGACAGACGACTACCCCCTGCCCCTGTCCGAGGGTGGACAGGTCCGCCAGAGCCTGCTGCCTGAAAGCGGGGCAACTACTAGAGGGTCTGCAACATACCCATCAGTTTTCAATGAGGCAAGTGGTCAATCGATATTCCAATAAGCATCCGGCTCTCCATCTCAGGCGTCCATCAGTGATTCCTCCCTAGAATACTCTTCTATATATGCATCGTTTTGCTCATAATACCAATCTGGGATGCTTTCCTGCTTCCATATTACAATAATGATTTAGATATTACAAAGATACTCCTTTTCATATTAGAGCAAAGATTATTTCGCTTCATGGGGCTTGAATAATCAGTAAAGAGCAATATGGTATATTGACAATTAATCCCACGTAAAGCACCATTGCCATAAGCCGTCAAAGAAAGGCATACCTTCGTCAATCATGGAGAGGAAAACATATGTTATTCTCAAGTCATTTTATTACATTTGTCTGAATAACGTATTGCCACTGATTATTATGGACCTAACGATTGCTAATAATAGCCCCTATAGTGCATCATTTACATCGGCCTCTCTAATGCAAGACGAAATGAACGCTCTACTCCCATATTTACTCAAAGACTGTTCCTCTGAGATGGTCAAATCGATTGAGAATAGAGTAGATATCCTACCTATCCACTCTGCATCTGCTCGTGAACGTGTAACCCTTGAAATGGTAAAGCGGTTTAAAACAATGGCACCAGCTTTTTGGGTAGATTACCAGGTTTTTCCGGGGCCTCAGCAGAAACTAGCTCTTTTTTACGTTATCTTAAAGACTTATAGGCTTTTATACGAATTCCAAATTAACGTGGCGGTCAAACGATTTAACTCTGCCAACAACACCCTAAGGGCAGATGATCTATGGATGGAGTTTTACGACATAGCTTCAAGGGATGCATCTGTCGATGGTTGGACTGTTAAAACTAAAAGAAAGGCAATAGGCGTCTACCTCACGATGCTTCGCCAGACCGGCCTGCTGGACTCTGAGACGGACCGTCTTCAGCGCATCGACATCGCTCAGGAAGCCTACATCCCCTTCGTACAGCTCGGAGAGCTCTGGTTCCTGCAGGCCTGCTTCCTTCCGCAGTACGAGATAGAGAACATTAAATCCGCTGCCCTATGAAATACATGACGGTAGCCCAGCTGTACGACAAGCTCTGCAGCGAGAAATTCCAAGACCCGGCCAACAGCGACCTCTTCTACAACTTCTTCGTCTACCTCTATCCGGCCGACCGTGAGCTGGAGATGCGCGAGCAGATCGCCGACATCAAGGAGAAGATCCTGCGGCCCACAAACAACATTGACGTCCTCACCCTGGACATTTTTGAGGAATTCTGCAACTTCCTCCAGACAAAGAAGTTCGGCAACGAATTCCCGTCCAAGCTCCAGTTCTACCTGGATCTGGACAAGAAAGACCCCAAGTCAGCCATGGAAGGCCTCGGCATTGACGCCAACGGTAAAGCCTTCCTTAAATACATCCACGAGCGCATCATGGAACACGTCAGCAAGGTGGATGAATACAAACGTCCCTACGTGTTCATGTACGGCCTCGGAAACATCTATCCGTACCTCCGGGCCAGCACGCTTCTTAGCAAATACGAATCCCTCAACGAGACGCAGCGGTACAAGATCATCCTCTTCTACCCGGGCGAACAGGAAGGCTCCTCCTTCCGCCTTTTCAATACTCTCAGCGATAACCATACTTACAGGGCCATAGTTTTAATGAACGAATAACCGTAAGAGCCATGATACAGGAACAACTCTACAAAAAAAGCATTACGCGTCCCCTCAACCCGGCAGTATCCGTTGCCGATAACCGCGACCGCACAATCGAGGTCGAAATCAACGAATACGTATTCACCGGCGAAATCATCAACGGACTCTATCTGGTCCTTGATGCCATCCGGCACAAGTCGGCCGACCACAACGGCATCTGGATCAGCGGTTACTACGGCTCCGGTAAGTCCCACTTCCTGAAGTACCTCAACTTCTGCCTGGACAAACGTTATCAGGATAAAGCCCTGGCGCGTCTGGAAGAAGCAGTTGAGGAGTTCGACCCCAACTTCCACGATGACTCCAAGTCCGAGGTGGAAATCGCCGAGATTCGTGACCTGTCTCTGTGGCTCAAGAAAGCCCAGGTGGACAGCATCCTCTTCAACATCGGGGACAAGGTTGAGGGAGATGCTACCGGCAAAACCACATTCGTAAAGGCGCTCTGGCAGGAATTCAATGCCTTCCAGGGATTCAATTCGTTCAATATCCCGCTGGCCAAGTACCTGGAGAAGCCGCTGGCCATGGCCGGTAAGTATGACGCCTTCATCGAGGCCATGGAAGCTGCTGGCTACGACTGGAAAGAAGACGCAGCATCTCTCTCCGTCACCCAGCTGGGCAAAGTGACTGACATTGCCAAACAGGTTCTTCCGGACCTCTCTTACGACGTCATATACGAGAACATCAAGCAGGCCCGCATAGACCTCACGCCTGAGACCTTCTGCGCAGAGATTCGCGAATTCCTTACCGGCATGCCCGACAACTACCGCCTCCTGTTCTTCATTGATGAGGTGAGTCAGTTCGTCGGCGACCGCAAGGAACTCTTCTTGCAGCTCCAGCAGATTGTCACCGGCATCAACAAGGCCTCCGATGGTCGTGTCTGGGTAGGCTGCACCGCTCAGCAGGACCTCAACCAGCTGCTCTCCAACTACCAGATTCTTTCCACCTCCGAAGACTATGGCAAGATTATGGGCCGCTTCGAGAAGAAAGTTTCCCTGCAGGGCACCGATACTGAGTATATCACTCAAAAGCGTATCCTCGACAAGAAGGATTCCGCTGAAATAGAGCTGGGCAAGATCTTCGACTCCAAGAAAGACGCTCTCTCTGCACAGTTCAAGTTACCTACCGGCTACAAGAGCTATGAGAGTAAGCAGGATTTCATCGATTTCTATCCCTTCATCCCGTACCAGTTCCAGCTCATTATGCGCGTCCTGGACGCTTTCGTGAAACTCCAGTACGTTGACACCGAGGTCAAGGGTAACGAGCGCTCAGTGCTCAAGATCACCCACAAGATTGCCCAGGACAACAAAGACCAGGAAGTCGGCCGCTTCATTTCCTTCGACCAGTTCTTCTCCCGGATGTTCGAAGCCGACCTGAAGAATGCAGGACAGAAAGCTCTCCGCAACGCCAACGCCATTGTGGACACCTATCCGGACAAAGACTTCGCCCGTCGCGTCACGCGCGTCCTGTTTATGCTGTGCAACCTCTCCCCGGTGGACCAGAAAGTCTTCCCGGCCACCATCGACAATATGGTCACGCTCCTGATGACCAACGTGGATGAGAATAAGCTACAGCTCAAGAACAAGACCGTTGAGGCCCTGAACTACCTCAAGGAAAAGAGTGTGGTCCGCGTGGAGCAGCATCCCGGAGCGCAGGACATCTGGTTCTTCCTCTCCGAGGATGAATCCGAGGTGGACCGCCTCATCAAGAACCAGCGCGTGGATTCCAACCGCTACGCCGACGAATTCCGTGGCATCTTCTTCAAGCACTTCGGCAATCCTAATCCAAAGGTCATCTTCAACGGCAACAACTTCTCCGTCAGCTGGACCATCCTTGGCCGCACTTGCCTGGGCCAGCTCAACGCAGCTCTGCCTGTAGAATTCATGGTTGATCCTGATGGCCGTTCTGCTAACGATATTGCTTTCCAGAACGATAAGAAGAAACTGGTCTTCATCCTTGGTCCGGAATATCCTGCCGGCAGCAAGCTCCGCGAAGACTTCTTCTGGTACTGCCAGGTCCAGGAATACCTCCTTGGCGGCTCCACCAGCGAGCAACGCGACAAGACCAACAAGGAATTCAAGTCCCGCGCCCAGGAACTCTACGAGAAATCTATTGTTCCCGGCTTCAAAGCCCTTCTGGACAAAGTTCCCATTGCCGCTGGCCAGGCCCTCTTGACTCCGGCTATGCTGGGTGCCAAGACCGGCGCGGAACGCTACACAGAGGCGCTCAAGCAGCACTTTGAGGCCCTCTACCATTCCTCCAAGTTCGTTGCAGGCCCTGAATTCCCGCGCACCCAGGAGGAACTCAAGAACAAGATTCGCCGTCCCATTGACCCTAACGAATATGCACTGGGCGTCCTGTCCACGGCGGAAGAGGCCGTCGAAAATAAGCTCAAATACAAGGGCTACGACGTCACCCTCTCAGACCTCATCAACGACTTCCAGATTGCTCCGTATGGCTGGAATGAGCTTTCCACCATCTACGTGGTCAATGAGCTGGTCCGCCGCCATCTCCGTTCCTTCAAATACCACGGAGATCCCAATGTGGACCGCCTCAAGGTTGCTGAGACCATCGTCAAGGATAAGACCAGCTACGAGGTTACCTCTGCCCAGAAGATTGACCCTGCGCTCGTAGAGCAGTTCCTTGCTGCCTGGAAGGACATCTTCGGTCAGGTGGGTGTATCCTACTCCCACGACAGCTCCGAGCTCTTCCACGAATGTCGCGAATCCGACAATTCTCCCATCAACACGCTCACCAGGACCTACCGGGAAGCATCCTCCACGCTCTCTCAGTCCGGTGCTGTTGCTCTGGCCAAGGTGATGGATGACGCCATCTCCCTGATGCAGGACACCTGGCACGCCGAGCACGATCCGGAGAAGTTCTTCCGTCTCATTATCGCGGACCGCCAGAAGGGCAAGGATACCATCGACAAATGCAAGAAGGTCCTCGACTTCTCTCGCAACCTGGCTCCTACCTACAAGCAGATTGTGGATTTCGTCCGGGACAACACCGACAACTTCAACTACCTCACCGAGGAAGACCGCGAGTCCATTGCCGCCATCAAGCAGATCCTCACGGATGAATGGCCGGTGGATTCCATGCCGGCATACAAGAAGCGGATGACCTATCTGAACGGCCGTATCAACGAGACCCGCAGCGCTATCCGCCAGCAGATCCAGACAAAGTACACTGAGGTCTATGAAGAGCTTGTGGCTTTTGCTGCCGCTAACGATGTTCCCAACAACATCCTGCCTTCTCTGCAGAACGTAGTGGCCACCAAGACCAGCAGCAACGCCATCTCAACCCTCAAGCTGAATCTCTCCGAAATCGACGCTTTCCGTTCTCAGTGGATGGGTAAGATCCTTGAGTCCAAGCCGCAGGGCGGTGGTACACAGACCAAGGTCCGCAAGGTCACTTCCAAGGCCATCTGCAAGACGCCGCAGTCCATCAAAACCGACGCCGACATCGATGCCTACGTTGCGACCATCCGTGCCAAGCTCAAAGCCGAGCTGGGCGACAATGACGAACTCGTAATCCTGTAATTCTGCTTTGCTATGAACACCTCACAGATAAAGAACTTTGCAATCGCTTCGAGGAATCTCCTCAAGGCTGGAGTGATTCAGCGCTTCCAGGTGCTGGGCTTCGATGCCGACGGGAACCTCACCAAAGGGATGCCCACGCGTATCCAGGGTGGTGCCACGCTTTTCGCCGGTCAGTTCCTGAGCGAGGACTTCTACGATAAGTGGACCAGCCTGTATGAACATGTCCAGCAGGTTGGCGTCAAGGAGGTCTATGAGGAGGCTGCCTATACCTGGTTCAACCGGCTGGTGGCCATCCGCATTATGCAAAAGAATCACTTTATCGACCCGGTGCTCGCATATACCAACGAGGAGGCGCGTCTGCCGAGGATTGTGGCGGAGGCGCGTGCTGGCCATATTGCTACGGAGATGTTGCCGGCCGACCGTGCCCGGCTGCAGGAGCTGCTTGGAGATGACGGTAAGCTGAATGAGCAGTTCGCGCTGCTGATTGAGAATTACTGCCGTTTCAATCCGGTCATTTATAATTGCTTCGGCGGTATTGAGCAGTACATTTCGTTGTTGCTGCCGGATAATATTCTCGCTCCTGGTGGGTTTGTGGATCTACTGAATCACACTTCCTACATTTCGGATGATGACTATAAGCAGTCTGAATTGATTGGATGGCTATATCAGTTCTATATCTCAGAGCGTAAGGATGAGGTGTTTGACAATTTCAAAAAAGGGAAGAAGGCAGAAGCAGAGGATATCCCGGCTGCTACTCAGATATTCACACCTAATTGGATTGTGAAATACATGGTTCAAAATTCAATTGGTCGCATCTATTTGGATAATAATCCTTATTCAGGTCTTAAGTCTGAGTTGCAGTACCTTATTGAACCGGTAGAAACGACACCTAAAGAAGCGATACTAAAAGTCGAAAACCTGGAGGATTACAAACTATTAGATAATGCTTGTGGCTCTGGTCATATTCTTGTAGAAGGGTTTGATCTTCTGTATAAGATGTACCTAGAGGAGGCATATTCATCCAGAGTTGCCATTGAAACTATCTTTAAGAAGAATCTTTTAGGTATTGATATTGATACTCGTGCCAAGCAACTGGCGACATTTGCTTTGTTAATGAAGGCGGCGCATATTGATCCTTCCTTCCTTGACTGCAAGATTATGCCTCGCGTACTTGACATGCCCAGTCCTGCTTTCTCTCGTCCACTAACGGAATTGCTGAGGGAATTCTATATGGGAGAGGATCATACTTTAATTCAAGAAACCTACGATGCATTTGAGTTGCTTACGCAAGCTCATAATCTGGGTTCCATAATGGAATTCGGTCTATCCAATAGAATAAGGAAAGAAATGGCACTGAGGTATTCAGAATGGTTCGAATCTAATGACTCCAGATCTGAATTATCGCGCGCTATCAGAAAAGAGATTCTTCCTTCCATCTCAATTATTCTAGCCCTCACTGATTCGTATACTTCGGTAGTGATGAATCCGCCATACATGTCAATTCAAAATATGAATGCCGAATTGTCAAGTTATGCGGGAGCACATTATGCGGAAGGCCAGTGTGACCTGATGACAATATTCATGCAGGTGGCGATGAGGCTTACGATGAACAAGGGAATATGGGCAATGATTAATCTCCCTTCTTGGCTATTTTTGCCCTCGTTTGATGAGATTAGAGATTACGTGATTGATAATCAGTCCATAAATAGTTTCTTGTACATGGGGCGTGGAATATTTGGTTCTGATTTTGGTTCTGTTTCTTTTGTCATGAGGAATACGAACATAAAAACTCCTGGCACATATAGAAAACTGTTTAATGTTCAGGGGCAAGTGAGAAGTGTTGCAGAGATTGAAAGTAATTTCTTTAACAAAGATTATGGGTTTTACACACTTCACCAGGATACATTCTACGAGATTCCTAACCACGCTATAGCTTTTTGGCTGCCTAAACGAATATTATCTGCTTTTAGCACAAAGGTTTTAGACTATGGAACTGCAAAGAAGGGATTGTCAACTGGAAGTAACAACCTGTTTTTGCGTCTTTGGTTCGAGGTTTCATCTTCGAAATCCATTTACGAAGCCACATCGTTTAATAACTCCAAGAAGTGGTTCCCGATTAACAAAGGAGGCATTTACCGAAAATGGTACGGTAATAATGAGTATGTTATCAACTGGTATAATGACGGAGAAGATATCAAGGCGTTTTCTGGTTCTGTAATACGTAATCCTCAATACTACTTAAGGGAGTCTCTAACATGGACAATGCTTAGTGCATCATGTTTTGGTATTAGGTATTCCAAACAAGGTAAACTGTTTGAAGGAGCTGGCCCCTCATTATTCATTGATGGCGCGGATAAGAATTATATTTTGGGCTTCTTGTGTTCCAAGATTGGAAACATGGTTCTTCGCGCATTGAATCCCACAATCAATATCAACATCAATGATGTTCTGAATCTCCCTATTATCAAAGATCCAGAGCATGAGCAGCACGTTATTAATGTAGTAAGGGACAACATATCTCTTTCTGAAGAAGATTGGGATGCTCATGAGACCTCTTGGGATTTCAAGGAAAATGAACTTGTCAGGATATACAAGGAAAACCATGGAGACGGACTTTTCTTTGATGCTAACAGACTGTCTGATATCTATACACTTTTCAAGGAGTATTGGACAGGGCGGTTTAATACCCTTCATGATAACGAAGTAGAACTTAATCGCCAGTTTATTGACATTTATGGTCTTCAGGATGAAATGACACCTGATGTTCCTCTTGAAGAAGTAACCATACTCCAGCAAGGAGAGATATCCGTAGAAGATGACCAATTAGTCTGGCACGACGATGTGCTGGTCAAGCAGTTGATCAGTTACGCCATTGGTTGTATGATGGGCCGGTACCGGCTGGATCGGCCAGGACTGCACATTGCTTACCCGAATCCATCTCCTGCAGATGTTGGGGCCTATGAGTTCCAGGGAGAGAAGTTCGAGATTGATGATGACGGTATCATTCCGCTCCTGGGCCGTGACTGTGCCTTTGAGGATAATGCCTACAACCGTGTTGTCAAGTTCCTATCGCAGGTCTTTGGGGACTCCTTCCTGAACGAGAACCTCAACTTCATCGAGAGTGCCCTGGGCAAGTCCGTGGAGGACTATCTGGTCAAGGACTTCTGGAAGGACCACAAGAAGATGTATTCCAACCGTCCTATCTACTGGCTGTTCTCTTCCAAGAAGGGAGCTTTCCAGTGCCTGGCCTATATGCACCGCATGAACCCGTACACGGCTGAATTGGTCCGCTCCAAATACCTCCTTCCGTACATCGACTACCTGAAAGGAAAGATTGCAGAAGACACGGCCAAGGCCGCCTCTCTGTCAACGGTCGAGCGCCGCAATCTGGACAAGATGCAGGTAGCCCTCACCGAGTGCCTCGAGTACGAGGAGCGCCTCCACAATGTCGCCGACTCCCAGATAGGTTTCGACCTCGATGACGGAGTAGTGGTCAATTATGCCAAATACGGGGATATCCTCGCTAAAATCAAGTAATCCGATGATTCAAGATAAGGTATATAACTACTTCGAACTCAACGACCGCCTCAAGGTCCTGTTCATATTCGACCAGTTCAATCAGATCCAATCTGAGCTGGATGAGGTGGAGTGGCCGGTTGGCTACCGCTACGTTGTGTTCGATGATGACTGGTTCAACATCAAATACCATCTGGCTACGGATTGGGCATCCGATAAGGTCGTGCTCCTGTTCCAGAACAGTTTGGAGCCGGGCACAGGTTCCGACCGTGAGCTTTTCCCGCTCTATGGCGAGATGATGGCCAATATGGTCTTCCGCACAGAGAGCTACCAGTCCTTCATGCAGCTCCGGAACATCCCCACAACCAAGGAGTACACCGTCTTCTTCTCACGGCACATTGATGAGCTCCAGCTGGCCCGCGTGGACAAGATCCTAGCACCGTATTACACGGCGTCGGCACTCAACATCGATACGCTTCAGCGAGGCCTGCTATCGTCCTGGCTCCGTCAGGAGAAACTGCTCACCTGGAACGACATTCTTATTAGGACAGTCATCACCTTGGGCCTCGATTCGGAGATGTCTCGCCGGGAGCAGTTCAACCGCTGCATCAAGAACAACAAAGACATCGCGGAGGTACTCTTCTCGCGCTTTGAATCGGTCTTCGGTACCGGCCTCAACACCATCAGCCCGTCCAGCATTAAGGCCTCGCTTGAATCCTACAAGTACAACGCCATTACCCAGAACCTTGTGGCCATCTCAGCAGATGACTACAAGGCCTACAAGATGAAGGGGGCCATGGAGCTCCAGAGCCTCAACAACTTCATCCAAAACGTGCTGCAGCACCCGCTGCGTGCCAAGTTTGAAGAGGCAGTCGCTATCCTTGCATCCGGCATCAAAGAGGCCCAAATCATCAAATGGTACGGCCCTACGGCAGATTATGCCCTCCTTACCGAAGAGCTCTGCGCTCCTATGTTGGAGGCCCTTTCCAAAGAGATCGCCACTAAGGGAGAGTCCCTCTCCGAGCAGCTGCGCAGCATCCAGCTCAAACTGGGAGTGGATTCCCAGCTGCTCCCTTGTGTCCGCTTCCTCTCAGAAGCCTGCCTGGTTTACCAGCGTCGTAAGAGTTTTGGCACTTTCAAGCTCAACAGCCGCCAGGAATTCATCTATCGCTATAAGACGGAATTCTACCTCATCGACATGGCCTACCGCCATTCCTGCTTTGAATTCAGCCGTGTTTCCCCGGCCGTTTCCATCTTTGCGGCAGTTTCCGCTGCCAAGCAGGCCCTCGATGATGCCTATGCAGCTGCAGTGAATGAATTCAATCTTGAATGGATGAAGCGGGTAGTGGAGGAAGGCGGCCGCTTGAACGACATCGACGGCATTCTCCACCAGCAGGACTTCTTCGACAAACGGATCAAGCCGCTCTCCACCAAGACGGCCGTCATCATCAGCGATGCACTCAGGTATGAAGTGGCCGTCCAATTGATGCAGGAACTCTCCGAAAAGAAGCATACTGCCACCATCGACGTGGCCCTGGCCATGCTTCCAACCGAGACCAAATACTGCAAGGACGCGCTTCTGCCGCACGGTGACCTCCGTCTTCAGGGTGATTCCATGTTCGTGGATGGCAACATCCTCAACACGGTGGATGACCGCGCCTACCAGCTGGCAAAATACCGTTCCGACTCTGCCTGTGTTAACTTCTCCGAAGTGTACAAGGGCATCAAGAAGAACTGGGAAAAGATGCAGAAGCAGCTGGTGTATATCTATCACGATGAGATAGACGTCAATTCCCACAAAAAGCCGGAGAAATTGGGCTCCGTCTGTGAAGAGGCCGTGGATGAGCTCAAAAAGTTCATCGCCACCCTCCACGCATCCTACAATTTCACCAACGTCATTGTCACATCTGACCACGGCTTCCTCTACAATGATAAGGAATTCGCAGATAAGGATAAGCACAAGGTGGTGGAGGATTCCATAGAGCTCAAGACCCGGTATTACCTCACATCTTCCTCCACGCCTTCCAAGGATGTGGCCTTCGGCATAACCAAACTTCCGTTGGAGGAAGTTTCCGGCATGGGCCATCACGATGGCGTCTTTGTGGCCGTTCCCAATGGTTCCAACCGATTCTTCGCTCCGGGCGGCGGATATGAGTTCGCCCATGGTGGCGCTACGCTCCAGGAACTCATCATTCCGGTTGTCACCAGCTACATCCAGCGCGAGGACGCCAAACAGAAGGTGGACGTCACGCTCCTGGAACACGACCTTACCGTTGTCTCCAGCCAGCTCAAGTTCAACCTGGTGCAGGTTCAGGCTGTCTCTGCAGACGCCAAGGAACGCAGCATCGTCTGCTCCCTCTACAGCGGCAACACAGAGGTTTCCTCGCCGGTCCGTATCGTCCTCAACAGCGCAGATGCCGCCAACTTCAACAACCGCATCTTCCCGGTGCAGATTACCTTGAAGGTAGCCGTCACAGATCCGCTGTTGGAACTCCGCATCTACGATGTTGCGGACACCCTCAATCCGCTCATCAAACGCATTGTCAATAACAGAACCCTCATAGAACAAGACTTTTAGCGATATATGGCAGAAGAACTCCAAACCAAGATTATGCAGTCCTTCATCGGAAAGGTGGTCCGCAAGGACCTGGCTTTCCTGGTGAAAGGAAACCTTCCGGTCCCTACCTACGTGCTGGAATACCTGCTGGGCCAGTACTGCGCAACGGACGATGAAGAAATCATCGCCCAGGGCCTTGAGAAGGTGAAGGATGTCATCCGCAACAATTATATCAACCGTGCGGAATCCGAGGAAGTGAAGGGAAAGATTCGTGAGAACGGCCGTTTCCGCATCATTGATAAGGTGACGGCGGTCCTCAACGACAGAAATGATATCTATCAGGCCTCCTTTGCCAACCTTACGCTCACGGGAGTTCCCATCAGCGATGAGATTATCATCAAGAATCCCAAGCTTCTCTCCGGCAACGGTGTCTGGAGCATCGTGACCATTGCATATCAGCCCGGGGATGAAATCAAGCAGCGCTGGCTCATTGAGTCCTTGAAGCCCATCCAGATCTCAAACGTGGATGTCGTGGACTTCATCGACCAGCGTGCTAAGTTCACCACGGATGAGTGGATTGACTTCATGGTCCACACCGTGGGCCTGAATCCGGATTCCCTCAACCGCCGTGAGAAGTTCATCGTTCTGTCGCGTCTGCTGCCGTTTGTGGAGAACAACTTCAACTTCATGGAGCTTGGCCCCAAAGGCACCGGTAAGTCCCACGTCTTCCAGGAATTCTCTCCTTACGGCGTGCTGGTCAGCGGCGGTGACGTCACATCCGCCCGTCTCTTCGTGAAGATGTCCGGCAACAAAGAGATCCTCGGTCTTGTCGGCTACTGGGATGCGGTGGCTTGGGATGAATACGAGCAGCAGAAGGGCAAAGCAGTGGATGCTGTCCTCATCGACACCATGCAGAACTACCTGGCCAACAAGTCCTTCAACCGTGGTAAAGCCACACATGAAGCATCTGCCTCTATGGCCTTTGTCGGCAACACCAAGCACACCGTGGAATACATGCTCAAGAACAGCCATCTGTTCGAGTCCATCCCCACGGCCTTCATCAAAGGTGCCTTCCTGGACCGCATCCACCTTTACAATCCCGGCTGGGAAGTCAAGATGCTCAAGAAGGATTCCTTCAGCAAGGGATATGGCCTCATCACGGACTACATCTCCGCCATCCTCCACGAGCTCCGGAAGAAAGACTTCTCGCCGCTGCTGCAGAACTACGCCAAGTTCAGCGGATCACTCTCAGAGCGTGACCACCTGGCCATCCGCAAGACCTTCTCCGGAATGGTCAAGCTGCTGTACCCGAACGGCGTATTTACAGATGAGGAAGCCTTCGAAATCATCAACTTTGCCGCTGAAGGCCGCAAGCGCGTCAAGGACCAGCTCTACACCATAGATGAAACCTTCCGGGCAGAGCCGGCCTACTTCGAATATGAGAACCTGAAGGCCCATATAAAAGTCCAGGTAAAGACCCTGGAGCAGCTGGACTACGGCAAAGAGGATTACCGGCCTGCAGAACCGGCACCGCTTGCGGATATTCCTACAGCACCAGCCCAGGTCGCTTCTCCTGTTATTCAAAGCGAAGCGAAGAATCTGCCTGACTCTGATAAGTCAGCAGCTGCACCAATCGCTCCGGAGGACCTTCCCAGCACCGTCAAAGAAATACGTATGAACCAGCGCGGCGTGTCCTACGTCAAACTCTTCGGTCCGTACCTCCGCAATGCCCGTAAGGTTGAGCTGACCGACCCGTTTGTGCGCCTTCCTTACCAGATAGATAACCTCATCGAATTCATCAATGCTGTCCGCCAAAGTGTAGAGGATCCTGAAGGTCTCGAAATCCACCTTTCCACAGCCAACGATGATGAACATCGCCCTGATGTTATCGACATCTTCGACGCCATCACCGATGACCTCGCCCCGCGTGGCATCGACTTTACCTACGACTTCGAAGCAGACCACGACCGCTTCATCCGCCTGGACAATGGTTGGAAGATTAACCTCGGCCGCGGCCTCGACATCTTCGACAAAGTAGAGCGTTTCTCCATCGACCGCATCTCCCAGGAAGACCGCCGCTGCAAGGCCTGCAGCATCGCTTTCGTGAGGGAAGAAGACGAAAGGTAATATGGCATTCGAACCCACTACCGCTCAGAAGACCATCTACGAATTTGTAGAGCATGGTGTTGGTAATGGCATTATTGATGCCGTTGCTGGCGCTGGTAAAACTACAACATTGATGGGATGCGTCGAACACATCCCCAACATCAATGATGTCCTCTATTGTGCTTTTAATACCAGCATCAGAAAAGAGATCCAGAAGAAATTCCACGAGAGAGGCAAATCCGTGGCTGTCAAGACCATACATAGCCTTGGTTTCCAGATAATCCGGTCATTCTTCCAGGTCAAAATGGACAGAGAGAAATACCGGAAGATAATTGAAAATGCGGATTTCTTCGAGCACCTTGTTCCGGAGATCAACAAGCTCCTTGACATCCATAACTTCCTTTCTATTGAGCAAATCAAAGTGCTTCAGGAACGGCGTCCCAGCTTGTCTTGGGATGAGAAGAACGCTCTTAACGAGAGCGCCGGTTTTGTCAAAGAAGCCACTGCCAACATTCTAGCAATTAACGACAAATATAGGCTCACTCTGTGTGAATCCGACTTTGCCAGTTACAAAGATATGGTGGACCATTTCCTCCTCTTGGGGGAAGACTATTCTGATGAAGAACTCGGACTTTATATTATTCTACATCAGAAGCTGCTTAAGGAGGGTAATTCCATCGCAACGTCGGACAAGATAATAGATTACACAGACATGCTGTATCTGCCGACCTTGCTACAGTTGGAATCAAAGGTCAAGTACGGATTTGTATTTGTGGATGAGTGTCAAGATCTATCTCGTGCCCAACTGGCTATTGTCAAGAAGTACGTGAGACAAGATGGGCGGGTGCTTGCCGTGGGAGATCCTTATCAGTCAATCTATGGCTTTGCTGGTGCAGATTCAGACTCGTTTGAGAACGTCAAAAATGCTTTCGAATGTCGACCTCTGATGCTCACGGATTGCTTCCGTTGTCCCACTTCAGTTATTAGCCTTGCCCAGACAATTCGTAAGGATATCAAAGGCTTCAAAACAGACAAGGGAGTTACCGAGTATCTAGATAATCGGTTTGTTTTAGATTCCCTGCGGCTTGGTGACCTTGTAATATGCCGGCACCGGCGCCCTTTACTTTCGCTAGCACTGAAGCTTGTCAATAAAGATATTCGGATCCATCTCCATCCGGATGAGGTATCCGAGTTCATCGGTGATTACAAGCGGTATTTCAAACCATCAGAGCTCCTCAAAACTCTTACAGAGGAATCTATAGAGCAATTCTTAGGTGTCGTTCGCGAACGGAATATCAAACAGATTCATAAGGACTGTGATAATGTCGATGCAGTTCTTCGCGAGATGAAGATTAAGGAGGAAACGGAACTCCTGAAAGACAGTCTTGACTTCTTCCTTAAAAAGTTCAAAGAATGGCAGTTGAACACCATCAACAGCATACTACTTCGCCTGAAAGAGCTGATGTCATACTTGGGCGATGATGCTATCAAGATTTCCACCATTCACAGAGCCAAAGGTTTGGAGAACGACCGCGTTTTTATCCTGGAGTACAATAAGCTCCCTGTAAAGCGTAGGTTAGCATGGGAAAACATCCAGGAACGGAATCTTCATTACGTTGCTGTTACTAGGCCAGTGAAAGAATTGTATCTGTGCGTGGAGGAGAAGGAACCCGATGAAGTTGATGAACAAATTGAAAGGGAGGAGGAAGAAAGCACCGTTGACTTTGCAACAAATCCGCCCTTCATCATTGATGAAGAAGCCTCTACGACGACAGCCGTTGAACCGTCGCATATTGCCGTTACACAAAACCGCATTAGGATCGGCTCTGTTATTACGATGAGCAATACCCCCAAGAAGTATTACTCATTCGCTGAGGTGGCTCCAACACCATACCCAGGCCTTAACACCAGGCCTTGCCAGATGGCGAAGTACTGGGCCATCTCTGAAGTGTTACAAGACACGGAGTATTCCATTCAGAATGTGATTTGTACCAACTGGCTGGATGCTTATTTCTTGAATAGTCCCAATGGCGTCCGGATCTATGATGGCCACTATAATGCGGCCGGCACATACAGGTTTATGCCTAGAGATACGTATGAAGATAACGAGGCAATTCTTGCATACCTGAAGAATGAAACCAACTATCCGATAGCATTCGAGTACAAGCCCCAGAATGACGGTTTTGAAGCCGTCCATTCAATCATTGCGGCCGGATGTTCTGAACTTGGTATTCTCATTACAAACATCTACAGGGAAGGATATAACATGGTTTATTGTCTCAAAACACCTTCCGCCTATGCTTACTTCAAATTAGCCTTTAACGGAAAGGGCATTATTACCACGCTGATGCCATATTCTTCGCTTGGCAACGAGGATAAAGAACTACAACAACTCCTTGAAATCATATCTCATGTATGGCAACGATAAAAGAGATTACCACCAAGTGTAAAGCTGGTGAAATTGCGGAGGCCTACGAGATAGCTCTGCAGGACTGGCAGAACTCTACGGATGATGTCTGGACTCAGCGGGAAGTCGGCTGGGCGCTCTACTACTATATAAAGAATGATGTAGAGAGTAAGCAGAAAGATCTCTTATATGAGCATTTAGATAAGTTGGGGGAATTGACCCTACTCGACTTGAACGGGGATCGACTGATATATGAAAATGTACTTTGGAAGCTGGCAGAATTCGTAAAGAGTATCCCTGTTGAGGACTTCATAACTGTCTCCGAATTCTTCCTAAAAATCCAAGGGTATAAGTTCCTTCCGTCCAGACCTTATTCTTTGCTCCTTCAAAATATCATCAAATTTGAAGGATGGAATCAGCTCGCCGACTTTATAGACTGGTGGAATCTGGATAACCTCCAAAAGGAAGATTACGAACAGTTCCAAATGGAGAATGGCCGTAAGATTATGTCATTGGCCGAAAGGGCATATATTGCATATTCTAAGGCTCTTCTTAAACTTGGAGATCAAGAGCGCATAGCTGTCTTTATCCCAAGAATTGAGAGTCTAATGGATACCCATTCTGATATGCTCTATCCCGGATATTTCTGTGGTAAGCTTCTTATTGCCCAGGGTGCAGGTCGGGACGAAGCACTTAAAAAGGTAGTTCCATTTGTCAAGAAAAAAATTAACGAATTCTGGGCCTGGCAGTTGATGAGCGATATATTCCGTGAAGATTCTCAGAAACAGCTCGCGTGCTTGCTTCGGGCCGTTCATTGCAAAACACAGGAATCATTCCTCGGTAAGATTCGAATTCGCCTCGCTGAGTTATACATCAATAACAATGACTTATCAAGAGCGAAGTCCCATATCGACAAGGTCTCTACTTGCTACCTCCAACAAGGTTGGAAACTGCCAGGTCAACTTCAGCAGTGGTCCCGTCAGAGCTGGCTTCAAACAACACAGCCTGACGGGTCAGATCCGTTCGACTATAAGCCAGTAACAGATCAGATGCTGTTCTCTGAATTGTCCGAGTGTCTGGCAATCGTCACCTATGTTGATACAAAGGCTCGGCGTGTAGCTCTTGTATATGGGATGAAGCAAAGGGCGATGGTAAAATATGGTCATTGGAATTTATCACCCAAAGAAGGTGTCGTACTCAAGCTGAAGTATACTCTTGAAGGTGAGAATATCAATGTAATAAGTGCGGAACAGGCACAGGGTCCTTTCAAACTACCATTTGTAAAGATTGTGACTGGGAAAGTAGACAAGAAAGCGAATAATCCTTTTGCCTTCCTCAAATCGGACGCTGAAGACATATTTCTTTCACCGGCAGTAGTAAGCAAATACAACCTTATAGGAAAAGAAGTTATAACAGCTGCAGCAGTTTACGATTTCAATAAGAAAAAGAATGAATGGGCATGGTCATGCATATCCATTAAACAGTAAATATTTCGATTATGAAAAAGTTTACATACGCACAAAAGATTTCAATGATGCGCATCCTAATGGATCTGGTTCTAGCGGATGGCCGCATAGATGAACGTGAAATCGCCTATTTTGATAGGATCGCCGGTCTGCTTGGCCTTGATAGTAAGGCTAGAAAGGATGTTGACAAGAAGAATTCACTGCTGGCACTGACAGAAATCAGTGAATACTCTCAGGAACAGAAAGAAGAACTATCCAAACTAATGGGTCAGATGATTGTCGTGGATAAGGATATTAATTACAACGAAATTCGCATATACAATGTCGTGAACGATTTCTGTAAAATCAACATCAGTTTTAGAATGGAGGAGTATCCCAATATTAGTAGGAGTGGAGCATTTGTGGCATATTAAAAACACATACTTAGTCACGATGGCAGCCCTTTTTCGAATTCAGATTTTAGATGAATCATCCAATCGTATCCTTTATTATGATAGGGTGAAGACTTCTTACGGTGGGTTTAGAATCATCACATCCGCTAATTGGGGCAAAAAATATTATACAAGGGATTCAGCAGAAAAGGATGCCCAAATGATCAGAGACCATTATCCCGAAACGTGCATAGTTGAAATAGTCGAAGAATCTGATTAGTTGAGTCTATGGACCAATCCAATCTTGGCGAAAGATTGAAGGCGATGATTTCGGCAACTCGGGTGCAGCGTTTAAGTGAAGTTCAATAACGAATCTATTTCCCCGAGGCGAATCAAAACACCCTCTAGCAACAAAAGAGATCTAAACTATAGCGAATTGAAATACGACATCGATGTGATACTCGATAAATGCACGTAACCCCAGCAAAAGATTACCTCCTCCTCACTCCTCCTTTTCCATATAATTACAAGGAATTAGCCGACGGCTGCTACTCTTCGCAAAAATGGCCACCCCCAGGATGACACCAATGCGGCAATTCCTGTCTTAAACCAAGGTCAAAATCTATTGGGATAGTTATTGCGGCCGCCACTCCATCACCATAAAGAGAATCTACTATTGTGTCATTAACGTAAAAATCCCCGAATAAAGCATCACAATCAGAGCAGCCAAAGGAGAGGTAAGAATGCCCTACCGTATGGCTAAAACGTTCTTTTACCTTTGCTATATTAATGTGAGGCATTTGTTTTACAGTATTCTCTACAGCCTGAACTATTCGACTATCCATAGAAAACTTTTTATGTGCCCATAACGATTCTTCTGGTGTCATTTCAACATTGCAAGCTGTTTGCAAAGGGGAAAGAGAATAAATATGATTAATTGAACCGCAACGATAGCAAGGAAACTCGATGAGATTAACTCTGAGAAAAGGCAACGGCTTTAAATAATGGCAGAACTTAATGTTTCCCGAAACGAAATCTTTTACAAAATCTGAAAGCAATAATTGCTTTCTACCCTTCAGTGAAACGTATATAACGTCATCGAAATCTATTAATCTAAATACCGGCAAGTCTTCCATCTCAAGCCTTTGCTGAGCTGGTTCTTTTTCAAAAAGCCAACAACAAGAAATTCCATCTCTTAAGTATAACGACTGCCTTTCAAGCGTCCTCTTCAACGTTTGTGGTGAAGTTTGCACTTCGAAAGCATATTTTGCATTTCCAGCCTCCGCATAAACATCTGCCCTCCAGCCATTGCCTTGATACTCACAGCAACTAGGACATCCCATCGAGCGAAGTGTATCACATATTACTCTCTGTGCATAATAATGTAAGGTGTTCATAGCGATTATGTTTACTGCCCCAATAATACAACTATTATTTGACAATTATCGTCAAGGGTATTTAAAGCAGGTTATAATAACTGGGGATTAGAAGTATCCACACCAGGCAATCGCCGACCGCCATTAAACGATGGCATTCTTCATGATTCTTTCTATATTTGAGACGAATACGATCGCTACTCACACCGAGTTGCACTAACAATTGAACCGCAACGCTGCTCGCTTCTATGTTCCTGCTATTTCTTGTCATCTTCGCTGGAATGATATATCTGATCGTCAAGATTATCATGGCAGGTATACCTAACACCCCTACATGGAAGGGCATCATAATCAGTGCGCTACTGGGAATGCTCCCCCTTTATCTTGTCTTATGCTTTTTCGGAGTGATGGGTGAAGATAAGATTGATTCAGCAAGATATAATGAATAGAATGGAGCTAACAATATAGCCAAATATGACACTTGAAGAATATCTCGACTCTTATGGATGGGCAATCGAAGACTGCACTCCTACTGAGTTGTCAATGGCCATGAAGGAATTGGCTGAAATCAACAAGGGAAAGACCATCTTGGATGGTATCCTCGCTTTCAAACACGCTTCCACCAAAGATCAAAAGACACATCACTGCATAGGCTTTGACCGCCCAACACGGCAGGAGGCATATCGCCACTTCTCGGGCCAGCTAATTCTTCTTAAGGACTATGGCGACATGTGTAACGGTCATTGCCTTCATTCGTGGGATGATGGATGGAGACGTTTATATCGTTGTGCGGGATGCGGTGGGCTAGTACTTATGCAGCGTAGCTATTTCAATAATTACGACGACGCCGAAGATTACTACGACAGCTACTTCCCTATAGATTCAGAAGAGGAAGCGCAGCAACTTAACGAACAAGTCTGCGGATATGACCTTGAGATGGGCTGGAGGTGGAGGATGGTCGCACTAAAAAATGGCCTGTTACCCACCAAATGATATAAATAAGTTTGCTGATGATTTTCTCTTGGATCTACTTTGTTGGAATAGCTCTGCTCGTCATCCTTCTGCTAATTGTTTGGAAGCCGAAGGGGAAGCGAGGGGAAGATTATGTCGCATCACTTCTCTCAAGTTTACCCGACAACACATATCGGGTAATCAATGACTTGATGCTTCAATCTGGAGGGCATAGTACTCAGATTGATCATGTTGTCGTTTCCGAGTATGGCATCTTTGTCATTGAGACCAAGTTTTATAAAGGATGGATTTACGGTGGCTCAAACAATGAGTATTGGACACAGAACATCTATGGTCGGAAGTACAAACTTAGGAACCCACTTTGGCAGAATGAGGGCCACATAAGGGCGTTAAGGAGAGTCTTATCAGAATTCAAATGCCCACCATTTTACAGCATAGTTGCTTTTTCCCCCCAAGCTGATCTTAGGTTAAATGATCACTCAATCCCTGTAATGTATTGGAGAGATATCGTTCCGTTTATCGATAGTCATCGGGAGAGTCAAATCCAGCATACGGAAATGGTCTCCATCTACTACGCACTTCTTGCAGCAAATGTCTCGGAGGACAAGGCTGCGCAAAAAGCACACGTTAGGTCTGTTTATCAAAACCAGACAAGACGCGACACTGCAGTAGCGAATGGATATTGCCCTCGATGTGGTGGCAAACTGGTTATACGCCAGGGACGTTACGGCTCATTCTATGGCTGCTCCAATTACCCGAAGTGCAAGTACGTCCTTCGTGACTAATCTCCATATTATCCCGGGGACATTAGGGCTATAAATAATCCGCCGGTTAATTATATCGTTTGTATTCTGGCGGTGCAGCGGTTGCCCCGGGCGGACCTGTCCACCCTCGGACAGGGGCAGGGGGTAGTCGTCTGTCGATAGCGAGTTCGAGCGTAGCGAGGACGAAGATAGCGATAGAAGGGGCCGGAAGGAGGGAGCCTGATGCCCGACACTTGTCGGGTATGCGACCGACTGAAGTTCCGCCCGGGGCAACCGCTGACCGCCGCTAATACTTCCCGTAAACCTTCATCCAGCTCCTGCTGATCTTACGGAGAACGTTTTCGAATACGAAGTCGCTTTCTGGGAAGCGCTGAGAAAGGAGTTCGTAAAGTTCGACCATTCCCGTGGCGATGCTGGTGACGGCCGGGGAGAAGGCGCGAGCGCTGGCGATTTCTTCCGCCGTGAGGCCGGATTCCGGGGTGGGGACGTCATGGGTCCGGATAGCGATGAGAAGGGTGCGGGCACGACGGGCTAGGACGTCCTCAGATTCGTGGGCCCCGCCGCGGGCATTCTTCATTATGGTCAGACTCTGCTTTGTCCTTCGGTTGGAGATTGCATTAAGATCTACTACTTTGTAAGGAAGATAGACGATAAGAAGAATCCAGGCCATCTGAAGGAGGTTGTGGAGGTTATAAAATCCGAGGCCACAGAAGAAGTTAACAGCGATATTATTAAGAATATCTCAGGTTACCTGCAACTGAAATACAGGGATGGACATAACTATGGTGAGCCTGACTTCGCCTTTGTTGGTGACTACTATGTTCACAAGTCTATCCTTCGCAAGTATTCAATCGAAACAGATTGCCACGTAAAAGGACGGGCTATTTATGTCGGGGACGGCAAATGGAAGGTGTTTGACATTGTGCGAGATTAATCCTAACCTCCCCTGTAGTTACTGAACCTATCAATTATACAGTCCAAAAAAGGAGTTAAATACTTGTTAAAAGTATACTCTCCGTACGTCACTGTTCGTGGGTAAAGAATAGAAATACGTTTTTTTGCTCTAGAGAGTCCGACATAAAACACCCTTGCGTCCTCTAACACCTCTTCTTTTGTAAAGCTTTTGTAGAAGGGGTAATTCCCATCAATAGCCTCATATAATACAACATGCTCAAATTCTAACCCCTTGGCTTTGTGAACAGTCATAATATAGACCTTTTCCTTGATTATACCACTATCACACAAATCTGCCTGAGAGAATGTCTTCAAGTCACTCAGGTGTGTTGTGATTGTATCTAAGAATGTTTGAACCTTACCAGATATATTAAAAGCCTCCTTTAAAAATGTCAGAATATAATCGAAATGAGGAATAGGGGAGATAATCTTTAGATGAGTTAGTAAATTATAGATCTCGTCAAATTCGGAAATAAACAGATCTGCTCCTTTGGCTTGAACATCGGAATAGAGGATGAGTTGAGTCTTATTATAGATGGACGCATAATTTTTTGAAAGAGTGTTTGCAGAATGTTGAATATTGATGTCCTCCCACAGTTCCTGCTGTTGTGGCAATATTTCCATTATTCGTGTTGCACAATAGTCAACTAATGATTTCGTTCCCATGACATCATCATCAGCCTTGTGAGTGTTCTGTCCTTCAAGATTTAATGACTCAAGAAGGTATTTGAGGTCATATTTACGAAGATGAGGCTGGATAATTCGAATAAGTTTGAGTGAATCCCAATATTTACTGATATGCTCTTCTATTTTTACGCCTCTACATCTTCTAAGTAAGTTATACTTAAGGATGTGGTAATCGTAATTTACGTTATGCCCTAGTACCTCATCATCACCAACATATTCCAAAAAACTAATCAGGGCTTTATCGGCATCTATAAGGGGCCCCTCGTTGTATACCCTAATCATCGGATTTGGTTCGTGTTTTATTATTGGTGGGATCTCCCTTTCCGTGTGAATCAGGACATTGAATTCGGATCCAGGGACCACGATTCCATTTTTAACTTTAATAGCAGCTATTTGTATGATATCATCTTCAAATATGTTAAGCCCCGTGGTCTCGGTGTCGAATAATACAAGTTCTTTGTTTTGATAGGAATTCAGAAAGTCTGCCACATAACTAGAACGACCTCCATAGCGGATTAAATCCAATGGCGTAACAGCAACTTTTCTAAGGCGCGAGACTAATACTCGAGCATCCTTGAAAGAGAGAGACGCTTGAGTCTTCCAAAGAATCCTGGCCCATTCATAATAGTTGGTATCTTGTAGAACTACAGCAAAATGAGAAGTCAGGGTTTTATAATCATCACCTTTGAAGACATCTCTGCCTGATAGTTTAAAATAAGGAATCTGGTTATTATCAAGGGAGTTGGCAATAGTATCTGCGTCACTATTTTTCCTTACTAGTATGCCAACACGTTCTTCAGGGTACTTCTCAGTTACATTTTGAACAATTCTTGTTAATCCTTTAAGTTGGGTATATTGAGAGCCGTATTCAAATATATTCATCATGCCCCTCGCCGCTTTCTCCATATTGTAAGGCTGAGGAAGAAGTTCCTTATCCATATCTAGCTGTTGGATAGCATATGTGTTGAATGTGTCAAGTAGGTATTTAGGCGATCTATAGTTGGTATACAATCTCAGTGTTTCTTTGCATCGATTAACTAACATCTTCAGACCTTCCAGTTTGGCTCCCATAAAAGAGTATATGGCCTGTTGCTCATCTCCAAGGAACATCACCGTATAATGCTCTGATGAAGTTAGTTTATCTATTATAGCAAATTGAATATTGTTTAAGTCTTGAACTTCGTCGACTTGAATCCAGTGATAATCTGAATAGAGTAAATTCTTAAAATCTGGATTCAACATTCTTGAATATGCAATATTCAGTATATCATCAAAATCTATGATGTCGTGAACCTTTTTATACTCGCAGTATAAATCTGCAAACTCCTGTGCCTTGTCTTTAAGATAAGGCATGGAGAAATGAGGCTCATTAACCCATACAGATTGAGGATGATTATTCTCCTTTTGATAACGTAAAGCAGCTAGTTTAAGAATCTGGCTTAATTGTAGAGTATTATTTTGGGGTTGGTTGGCATTATACTTTTTTACCCCTAATTCATCTAGAATGTCTTCTTGATCAAGTTCATCGATAATTGAAGTGGACGCGGGAAGAATATGATTGTCATATATGAACCTAGAACAAAAACGATGGATATTGCCAACAAATAAATCTTCACAAGAATCTACAGCATTATCTTTAATGCGGTCTCTCATATTCCTTGCCGCTCGGTTGGTGAAAGTGAGGCACAACATATCATCATAATTAATCCCTTTCTCGTGCGCGAGGTTAATACGATGAGTAAGCAATTCCGTCTTACCGCAGCCGGGAGGCGCGAGAACTAAAAAATAGCCATCTTGGGCCTCAATTACTTTTTGTTGGCTTTCATCAAAGGTTTTCATACGATTTATTCGTTACCCCACAAATATAATTAAATATGACCCGCGATGAAATAACAAGATTATTCTTATCTTTAATGACAATACATAATAATCAATAATATGGGTATTTTATCTGCATTAAAACTATATCGTGGAGGGCCCGAGAGCAGCCGAAAGTTCTCCAATATTGAAATTGATGAAATACAGGAAATACGCGTGCTAACCAATGAAGTCGGTGCAGAGGTGACGATAAACAAAAAAGATGGATCATCTTCTATAAAGTCGTTGTACTATCAAGATAGAGATCTCCCTGTTGGGGCAATCTTAGAGCCTGATAAGTGTTTCGTAATATCCAAGAAATATGGGCCGGAGTTTATTCACTATGAGGGGATGAACTTTGTTCCAGAATGGGTGGTCATTGAATCAATGCCTTTATCTGAACTATACAAAGCATCAAATATCCAGAAGATAGAAATTCTTCCAACAGAGTATGGGCAATCAGCGTTTATTTCTTTTCTAAGTGGGAAGCAAAGAAGACTAGCGGTCAATAGAGATAGCCGTCCTCTAGCAAACGGCGAGATAGTAAATATTGAGGATTGCACTTATGTAAAAATGAGGAAATTCCACACTAGAGTGTTTGATAGTATCATTGTGAAATGATTATTAATGGTAAGCCAGATCAACTGGGACGCTACTAAAGACTCTTATATGACTTTCTCACTCTCTCGATGGCTCTGCCCAATAACCATCATCCTCATTCTCGCCTCTTGCGCTCCTAAACAGAAAAAGACGACGAGACAAATGCTCATAGACGATACGGTTGCCGTGTTAGTCGATTCAACTTCGACCTGGAATCAGGTGATAGAAACTGTAAAGCCACTCAAAGCCCTTTTAACCCTTGATCTTTCTGACGAAGAAAGTATAGACCGCAGACTGAATGCTCAAGGGATAGCATACACTATTATGCGCATGGGGATTGATAAGCTCATGAAACTAAAGGAATCGGGGATTGAAGTTACTGATGAGGACTGGGATGCTGCCTTTGGCAACTTGAGAATGTTGATTCACAACTGGTTTTGGTATGACGATGAAGGGTCTAATGTCTTTTGGAGAAATCATTTTTATATGTCTAGGAGCTCCTCGGATTCTCCTGTAACAAGCTATTTAACGCTTGTCGCATTTGCTCCAAATATCTCAGAGAATGAATCCGGACATCTTGGAATAATCTTTCCCAAGACAGCAGAAGGGATGGCTTTCCTTCAGTTCTCAGACAGCGAGGTGGAATCAGAGGATGAGAATCGTATAATTGTTCTATTCGACGATTTGTACACGGAGCATGGTGATGAATACAATGAGGATCAATTGAAAGCAAACGTTGGTATGAAGGCCATAGATAATATGCTGAATTACCAGGTCATGTATGTCGTGTTCCAAAGCAAGAACCCTCAAGAAGGGGAAGAGCCTATTGTAGAAAGCGCCCGCGTCATCCTCAAACCCTTCCAAGATCTGTGGCATCAAAAGGTTAAAGAGTAGTTATTAAAGTCATGAGATATACTCCTCTCTTTTTTGCTCTGCTTATTATAATGTACTGCGGGGGCACCAAGAAGAAATCCGAGATGGCCAAGCCAGACTTGGCATATCCTGAGCAAGGCTTGTTCTCAACGGATTATAAATACGCATTTTGGGGCAAGCTCGGTTACAGGGATCGTTCTTTTCAGGAAGACACACTGCTTTTCCCGCCGATAGAGGGCCTTGTTCACGGGGCTGCTTATGCAATGTGCCCCACTGACACCTGCTTCGCCGAATACGCAGTTCTGGCGCTTCACTGCCCGCCAATACAGCCTCTTCTGGACTGGGTCGCAGACACCGTCAACACATTTGCCCACGAATGCCCCATCGGACACGGCCTGCATACATACAACAACAAGCTAATTGACATCCCCGCCAAACGGTTGAAATCAGATAAGGAGATTTGCGACTACTACATCGGCAAGCTTCAGCATGCCTATGATGGTTGGCGTTGCAACAGGCAAGGAGACCCCGGCAGCATCAATGAGCAGGCCGGCCTGCTCATTGCCGATTGTTGGCACACTGGTAATCTCTACACTTTCTACCGTCTCGATTGGTACGACTGGATGAGTTGCGGCAACAATGTCCGTGAATCCTGGTGGACAGTCGATGCCACTAGTGGTAAACTGTTAGACTTCTACGACTTCATCCTACCCGACAAAATTGACACTCTAGCGTCCCTGATGATGCGCCGACTTATTAACGGAAATAGTGAATTCATACTGGATCAATCTCAATACAAACCCGAAGAGTACACGTATGTTATCAATCGGGCTGATGGCTGCGCTTTGATCCCTGAAGGCCTCATCTTCTATTACTACCCTTACAACCTCGGTTCAGGCGCCGACGGACAATACGAGGCTGTTATTCCGTATGAAGAATTAAAAGGCATATTGAACGAAGGACTGTCTGCGGCTCTTGTTCCCGCAGCCGAACAATCGTGCGCGGTAGGCCGGTGACCTTTTCCGCGAAGCGGGACGAAGATAGCGATAGAAGGGGCCGGAAGGAGGGAGCCTGATGCCCGACACTTGTCGGGTATGCGACCGACTGAAGTTCCGCCCGGGGCAACCGCTGACCGCCGTCACTTGAATGGAAGTAAAGCATTTCTTTACACTAACTTCCTGACTAGCAGGGACTTTTATTGCAAATATTTCTGGGGTTTTATTTGGAAGTTTAATTTTATTATCTACCTTTGCAATAGCTTTGTTAATAACTCCGATAAAAACGGAGATTTATGTACCATCCAGGCATTTCAGCTCCAACTGAAATGCCTTTTGACATCTAAAGAGGGGCCGGTGATGTACAGCTACACTATCCCGAACTTCATGATCAAGTACATAAATCAATAACAAAGCACATGAAAGTTTGCCTGACAGTGAGCTTGGACTGTGAGTTCGAGCCTTCCGAACTTGTAAAAGTGAATGCGTATAAGCGCATTCTCAATGGCAAGGTTGTTAAGGTGCGCTCATATTACCGCCGCTTTAGAAGGCGCAAGTAATACTTGAGCGCAAGTCCTAACCAGGACTTCCTATTTCCCATCGGCCCTGGGGGAGAGCTTCTGCTCTCCCTTTATTTGCTCTTTCTCCCCGGCCCCCGAGTGCGCGGTAGGACGGCGGCCTTTTCCGCTAAGCGGTGACACAGGATACGATAGAAGGGTTGGAAGAGGATGAGATAAGATACTTCAATCCTGAATTATCTTTATATTTGTACAAAGCCGAAATAACTACTCAGCATGAAAGGAATACTGTTCGCCATTGTTCTAGCATTATCCCCTATTGTATCTACTATAGCTCAGCAGGGCTATAGTACAAATCAAGATTATGAATGGGTGGATCTGGGACTTCCGTCCGGATTGCTATGGGCTTCAAAGAATGCTGGAGCATCAAGTTCGGAAGGATTCGGCAAATACTATGCTGCCGGCGGGGGATGGGAAAATGATGAGAATGTGGCTCTCAGGCTGGGGCATAGCAGCTTCGTGCCTTCGGAGGAAAACTGGAAAGAGCTATGGTCTTATTGCACTTGGAAATGGGTAAGTCGGGGAGTGGTCAATGGCTGGCTAGTCGTTAGTAAGCAGAATAATAACTCTATCTTTCTTCCCGCCGCCGGCTACAAATCCGGTAAAACTCTGAAATTCGCAGATACTCAAGGATATTACGCTTCCTCTACCATGGATGAGGATGACGAGAATTCGGCTAAATACTTTTTCTTCAATTCCAGGTCTCTGGGTAATTACAAAATATCTAGGAACGAAGAACTGACGGTAAGGCCTGTTCGTAAGAAGGGGGTAATCTCCATTCAAGGCAGAACAGATTATCTTGACCCCGGAGTGGATTTTCAAAAATATTCAGCGATTCCGGATGAAGACGAGGATATCGAAGAAGAACGAGAAGATCCTATCCCTTTTCAGCTATTGGAGAAAAACCCTTTATTCCGCGGGGTAGCCCTAACATGTTCAGCAAGTGGGTGAACGAAAGACTCGTTTACCCTGAAATAGCTAAGGAAAACGGTGTTCAGGGAAAGGTTATGCTTCAGTTCACGATAGAAAAAGATGGTAGGGTAACTAACGTCAGAGTTCTACGCGGAGTCGATCCTTCGATCGACAAGGAAGCGGTCCGTGTCGTATCTAGCTCACCAAGATGGAAACCAGGAGAACTGGATGGCCGTAAAGTCCGAGTAACTTACACCTTCCCTGTTATTTTTCAGCTTAGATAGGACTCTTTTAGATATATTTGCATCATAACAATAACCACGCACTTCAACTAGCACATGAAACGAATTGTATCTTTGTTGTTTCTGTTATATTCAGCCTTGTCTTATGGGCAGACCGCAGTCTTTTCGTCTACGATTAATACGACTAATGAAGACATGCACGTAATGCCATTGTACGACGATGAAAACCCCATGCGCGCACAAGAAGAGGTTTTAGCCCAAAAGTATGCTGACGACTTTACTAAGTTGACTCTACTGAGAGCAATTGGAATTGAAAACTATAAAACAGAAATCTCCGATGCTTTTAAGTACTCTATTTCAGGAGCCTATAATTCCTACAACATACTCGCCCCTATGAGGGCCGATTCAAAGCTTAAAAGCTTCATCATTAAGATATCCGCCAACGAAACGATTAGAAACCTTCTGGCCGATTTCTCTATTGATGTGGTTTGTGATTTATGTAAATTCTACCCCAAGGATTTCAAGCGGGAGGCCAAGAAGCAAATACAAGAAGCCAAAGAAATAGTTGAGTCATTGCCAAGCCTACATATAGTTATTAGAAATCACACACTGTATGTTAATGGCGAAAGGGACTACGAGTATTATAATGGTCTGAGAGGGTTTCTAATTAGAAGAATCTATGAAGATGACATTCCACTTCAATATATCTCAGACTATATTGACAGGCTATCTGCCAGAGTGGATGCCACTGATGTTAGCTCCAACAAAGACTATTTAGGAATGGTCACTATTAATGATGAGCTAGACTACTGCATCTCAGCAACCGGCAATTTCTTCTATTTCAAGAAAAACAATCTAAGAATTGTTCCATCATTTATGAAATCCTACTATGCACAAAGGGATACCCAAACATCTGTAGAATGCTTTACAGATAATAACTCTCACTACTATAAGATTCGAGAGTTACATCTTCAATATGACACCTACTCCGATAAGTGGAAAACCAAATCCTATCGATTCATCGTTATCGACAGTGAAGGCAATCAGTTCTATCAGGAATAATTCCGTTTAGGTTATTTTTACTCAAAGGCATTTCAGTCAATCTGAAATGCCTTTTCTCTTTGACTCGCGTAGGCGGTGCAGCGGTTGCCCCGGGCGGACCTGTCCACCCCCGGACAGGGGCAGGGGGTAGTCGTCTGTCGATAGCGAGTTCGAGCGCAGCGAGGACGAAGATAGCGATAGAAGGGGCCGGAAGGAGGGAGCCTGATGCCCGACACCTGTCGGGTATGCGACCGACTGAAGTTCCGCCCGGGGCAACCGCTGACCGCCGTCACTTGAATGGAAGTAAAGCATTTCTTTACATTAACTGCTTGACTAGCAGGGACTTTTATTGCAAATATTTCTGGGGTTTTATTTGGAAGTTTGTTTTTATTCTCTACCTTTGCAGTAGCATTTGTTTATTACCCTACTTCGGTAGGGAACTAGATTTTATTTAGGCATTTCAGTTCCATCTGAAATGCCTTTTGACTTCTTGAGAGGAGCCGGAAGGAGCGAAGCGACTGAAGTTCCGCACGGGACAACCGCCGACCGCCCCTATGATCCGAGGCGCATCTCTACGAATAGTTTATCGTACCACTTGCTGACGTCCTTTGGAATCATGTCATAGAACACGTACATCATCTTGGCAAGTTCAGTGGTCAGTCTTTGAGGCATGGCTTTGTTGCGGGTAAGGTAACCGTAGAAACGGCCCTGGGAGTCATAAACACCCGGAGGGGTTGTCGAGACTTCGCTCCATGGGCTGTAAGAGCTATAGGGACTGCCAAAATCTCCGTAGGAGTTCCAGATACTGTTGTCTCTGTAAAAGCTGCCGTATTCGCCTGTGGGATTCCAGATGCTTTCCGAATCCCATGGGCTTGCATTCAGACATCCGAGATAAGTTTTATGTTCGTCTCCACCGTAGATCAGAAGACGCTGCTGGGCCTTAGCTTCTGTCGAAGAAAGTAACAGCAAGCCCAGAAATATTCCGAAGAAGAGTCGTTTCATAGTACAAAGATAGTAAAAAACTTGGGCGCCAACTTCCGGGAGTGATGTAAACCACTTAACTACCTGATTGTCAAGACTTTCGAGTCTTGATTTTTACGGTGGGAGGCGGTATCTTTGTGAAGACGCCATTATGCGCGCTTGACATTTATGTAAAGTTAATTATATTTGCATTATGAAGATCTTACGAGATATGAAACACAACTCACTACTACACGAGCAATTGAAAAAAGTCTCTCCGGAAGTTAAAATGGAGATGGATCTTTCTGCCGCTATGGTTGAAAAGATTGAGTCTCTGTTGGCCTCTAAAGGAATGACACACCGCGAGCTGGCAAAGCGCATTGGATGCGATGAAAGTCAAATTATACGATGGACTCGTGGCTTCCCGAATTTCACTTTTAATGCTCTGGCCAGAATCTCTTGTGCGCTTGAAGAACCGCTGATAGACACCTCCTTCTACATCTCCGGACCATGCTCAGGAGTCCGTGGTTACAGTTTCGAATCAGAAAGAGTTCACTCTTTGAATGAACCTGTAACTGAGAAGTATAGATCACACCAACCGCACCAATACTACCGCCACTTCCGCAACCACAAAATCTACCGTTTAGTAGACTTCGCGACTCTGGAAGCCACCGAGGAGGAGGCCGTCGTCTACCAGGCCATGTATGGAGAGCGGAAGCTCTGGATCCGCACCAAGAAAAACTTCTTCGAAGAAGTCCTTCACGAAGGAAAGATGGTCCCGAGGTTCCAGCCTATTTCTGAAGAAGAGGCGGAGAAGGAACTCTCCCCTGCCCTTGAGGCGCGGTAGGACGGCGACCTTCGTCGTGGATGTAAACCGTATAACTACTTGATAGTCAAGACTTTCTGGTCTTGACTATATTCGTTATAGGCGGTATCTTTGCCGGACGAAACTAATATTTATGAATATGATGGAAGATATAAAAGGTGAGATTGCAATCTATAACCCAGACGATTCAATTCGACTGGATGTGCTATTAGATGGCGAGACCGTCTGGCTAACTATTAAACAATTATCTCAACTCTTCAATCGAGATAGAACGGTCATCAGTCGTCATATAAAAAACATTTTTGCAGAAGGAGAGTTAGACCCATTGTTAGTGTGTGCAAAAAATGCACATACCAAGAAATATGGCCGCAGAGATGGTTATAAGCAGAATATTGAAATTGACTTCTATAACTTAGACGTCATTATCTCAGTGGGATATAGAGTCAAGTCCATACGTGGAACGCAGTTCCGGCAATGGGCCAACAGGGTATTGAAAGAATACCTCATTAAGGGATACTCGATTAATCCGAGACTGGAAAATTTAGAGAGACGAGTCGCTAAAACCGAAGAAAAAATTGATTTTTTTGTAAAAACAGCACTTCCTCCGGTAGAGGGGATCTTCTTTGATGGTCAAATCTATGATGCATATGAGTTCTTATGTGGTTTAATAAAGCGCGCCACAAATAAAATCATCCTGATTGATAATTTCATTGACGATAGCGTTTTAACAATGTTAGATAAGCGGGGTGAGAATGTCTACGCCGCGATTTACACTCAACAGATATCCGAACAATTAAATCTTGATATTGCCAAGCATAATCAACAATACTCAACTATAGAAGTCAAAGTATTCAAAAAGTCACACGACCGCTTTCTTATTATTGATGATAATGTGTATCTGGTTGGGGCTTCGCTGAAAGATGCCGGCAAAAAGTGGTTCGGAGTGACACAATTGTCTTCTGTGAATCCTGAAGAGCTAATATCGCTACTAGAAGCAGAAGCCTTCAGCGTAAGAAGTCTATATAAAAAAAGCGGTAGGGAGCCTGGCTCCCCCCGCAGCACGAATCCGTAGACTCGCTTAATTGTATATGCAAATATAAGGGGATTTCTTGGATTTCAGAAAAAAGTCTTTACCTTTGCAATAGGATTCGTCGAAGGGGAATTCGCGTAAGGGATGACAACCTTTTCAAGTATACTTGATCCGAGCCCCATTTCAAAGTCGCTACCTGGCGGCTTTTATTTTTTCACTTCCCACATAATACTGAACATACATTCCCGAAAATGATTTGTCTTCGGGTTTTGATCTCTTCCCGGGAATTACCTTCTGGAATTTTCATAGCAGTTTAGTTTCTTTTTTCAAAAATAAGAATAATAATCCTCCGTTCTGCAGAATTGCTTAAATTTGCTCTATGAAAAAAATCCTATTCCTTGCCCTCGCCGCGGCGATGCTGCTGGCCGGCTGTAAAAACGCCAATAATCAAAAATCAAACGATATGAAAACCGCTGAACCTTTGAAAGAGGTTGCCGGACGTAAGAACTTCGGCCCGAACCATGCCCTTGTAACAACACCTCAGCCCTGCGTGATGATCGCAACCTGGGACAAAGACCACAACCCGGACGTCATGATGGCCGCCTGGGCCGGGCAGTACGACTACAAAAAGATCGTCATCTCCCTTTCCAAGCATAAAACTACCGAGAACCTCGAGCAGACCGGCGCCTTCACCGTCAGCTTCGCAGACATCAACACTGTAGCGGAATCGGACTACCTCGGCATCGTCAGCGCCAACCAGGTCCCGGACAAAGTAGCCAAGGTCGGCTTCACGGTCACCCCCAGCCCGAACGTAGACGCCCCCATCATCAACGAATATCCCCTCACCCTCGAATGTAAGGTTGTCAGCTGGGAAGACGGAATCCTCGTTGGCGAGGTCGTCAATATGAGCGCAGACGAGAAGATTCTTACAGACGGCAAGGTCGATCTCGACAAGCTCCAGCCCATCGTCTTCGACGCCGCCTCAATGACCTACCGCGCTACCGGCAAGATAGTCGGCAAAGCCTGGGGCGACGGCAAGAAATTCCAGGACTAGTTGTAAAGTTAATTTGCGTCTATGAATACTTTAGGAAATATCGTATGGCTCCTTCTCGGAGGCTTTGTAATTACTATTATCTATTACATTGTCGGACTTCTTATGTGTCTGACTATAGTCGGAATTCCTTTCGGGGTTCAGCTCTTTAAGATCGGAACTTACGCCCTATGGCCGTTCGGCCACGAACTGGTCGACGGACCCAAGGAGCCCGGTTTTCTTACGATCATAATGAACGTAATCTGGATCCTCGCAGGATGGTGGGAGATCGCTCTGATCCATATCATCTGCGGCCTTATCCTTTGTATTACTATAGTCGGAATTCCTCTGGGACGTCAACACTTCAAGATGGTTCCGGCCTCCTTCCTTCCCTTTGGAAAACAGATTCAATAGCGCTACTGGGCGAAAGCGCGGAGCGCGGCGGCGCAGCGGCCGGGGATGATGATGTGGTGATTGCCGATAGGGGCCTTAAGGAAGTAGGATCCTATCAGCGACGGATCGTCTAGCTGAACCTCGATCTGAGTGCGGCAAAGGTCCGGTTCGTCGAGGTTGCGAAGGATCTGGCCCTCGGCGATAAAGACGCGGATGAGGTCGCCCGAGACCTTGAAGACCGTAACCGGGGAGGCGGGGATGTTGCCCTTGATCCCGACCCCGATTCCCGATTCGAAATGGGTATCCAGCTTGAATGAGTCTACGCAGTCAAACGGGACTGTACAATGGGCGAAAACGATCTTTCCGCTAGCAGGGTCCATCCTCGAGGGGTTGGCCATGAAGCCGGTTGATCCCGTAACTGAACGGGCGATAGTCATCGCGAGCAGGGCGGGGACGTCTCCCTCGCAGGACGCGGGGATTCCTTCGGTATTCAGGCGGGCGAGCGCAAGGCAGCCCGTATTCTTTACGGAAGTCAGCAGATCGAAGCAGCGCAGGGTAAGGCCGTCGAGCTTGTTGTCAAGAACAAGTTGACGCAGAGCCCAGTAAATCTTGACAGCGCCGGGAATCGAATCGCATACCTTTTCGGCGCGGGCCTGGACCAGGTCGAACGACTCATATTCGGGCTCAGCCGGCTCCGCCTTTTCTATTGCAGCCTTAACCTCATCCATCGAGATGTCTACCAGCTCGACGCCGAGCTTTTCGCGTACCGCGGAGGGGTCGGCGGCGCTGGAGAT
>Ga0247611_10001979_pt1 | contig 34822 bp, 40 predicted proteins | sample 177DNAGHGhighgp2_FD_192422 | JGI IMG/M metagenome (GOLD analysis project Ga0247611, IMG submission 192422) | Sheep rumen microbial communities from Palmerston North, Manawatu-Wanganui, New Zealand - 1770 DNA GHGhigh gp2 | ecosystem: Host-associated > Mammals > Digestive system > Stomach > Rumen... | reverse complement strand
GCAGTCGCCACGTCTGAATCAGTCTTTTTGATCCCGCATTTCGCAAGTATCGCCGTAAGTCCGGCAAAGAGTGCGGACAAAGCCGCCATGATCAGCCACATATCTTCCCCTTATTCATTGTCATATACTCTGGTAATTCTCGTCCATCAATTATCTCTAAGAGAAATCCCGATTTCTTGTCATCTATTATACCGACGATATATGAACATTTCTACCGATAAAAACAGCCGGGACACCCCGACTTCCACAACTTACCCCTCAAACGCCAACTTACCCCTCAAGCGACAAAAACGGCGGAGGAATAATTAAATTGTATCAATCTCGGTGTTTTTATATCAAGGATTTTCATAGCCTCTTCGTCGTTAAATGGTGTTCCCCATTTTGTTCCAAGCTGCCATGTACCAAGACCGATTCTTGATACTTCCCTTCCGGTCTTTCCAAATACTCTTTTTTCCATTTTTGTCCTTTCTGTCTCACTTAGAGATCGTTCATTATCAATATTTCCTTTGTTATCTTTTTTACTATTCTACTATTTCTCATCTTCCTCCTTTCTCCACATAAATCTGTTAAGATCCACCCGTCCGTCAACAACCTCTACGCCTTCTGAACGCAGAATCTCAGCCTGCTTCCAGGCTCCGCCGAATGCATACTCGCCTGCAAGTTCTCCCTTAGCATTCACAACTCTGTGGCAGGGAATAGTTGCAGGATCCGGATTCCTGTGCAATGCATTTCCGACTGCCCTTGCCATATTTCTGTCTCCGGCAGCCTCCGCGACCTGCGCGTATGTTGCAACACTGCCCTTAGGAATCTGCTTCACTGCTTCATATATTTTCTTCGATGGACTGTATGAAATAAGCTCATAGCTTTCTTCGATCATCAGCTTGATATCACTGTCAGGTATGCTTCCATCCAGTATCACCGTATTCCAATGTTCTTTGTTCTGGTGATAGCCCGGCTGTACTGAAGGATATATCTTCCTCCAGAAATACGCCTGCTCCGGATCGACCTTAAGGTTCAGATTGATATATCCGTTCCTCTCATATGTCCAGAGAAATGCTTTTTTGTTTCCCTTATAACGCACAAGCTGCCAGTTTTCATCATGAAATGGTGCATCCTGATATGTATCCGGAAATGATAATCCGTATTTCAAAGCCTGCTCTCTTGTCTTCATATTTCTTCCTTCTGCCATCCTGCCGGCTTAATCCGGTATATTCCACCCGTACTGCCGGTCTCATCCATCATTTCTGCCAACTCCGTCTATGCCTTTTTCCAGCTGGTACTATACCTCGCCTACCGGAATACCATTTACAGTAAGGTCATCGGTAAGCTCGATGACAAGACATTTCTTGCCGTCGATCACTCTCGTATCGATGATATCTGTATGTTTACTGTTGATCCTAAGCACCATATCCTTCGTCTTAACTTCAAAGTTTCTGGTTGGAACAACATTATCAGCAAAAAGCTTCTCTTCAACCTTGATGCCCGGCACATGGTCCATGCCCTTCGCAGGCTCCTCCGCAGCTTCAGGATCATCACTTTCCTTTACTTCTTCTATCTTCTTACGGTACAGCTTCTTCATATCGAACTGATCGTCGAATTTCTGACCGAAGTCCTTAAGCTTTTCTTCCGACACGCCGCTGTTCTCAAATACATTTCTTACAGCCTCTTTATCTAGAAATACCGTCTCACCGTTAAGATCATTCTTTTTAGTACTTACCGCTTCCCTAAGATTCTCCTGCACAGCAAGCACCGTCTCAAAGCTTGAATCATTTCCAAGTATCTCTGATACAAATTCCGTAAAGCCTTCCTTCTGCTGCTTTGCCGGAAGCGTTGCCGAAACTCTGAGCACATTTTCAAGAAAGAGATCCTGAATATGATCAGTTCTCCTTGTTGAATATAAAAGCATGCTGTCATCAGTACTTCTATCGTTAAAAGCCGGGAAGAGGAAGCCTGTCTCCGGAAGATCAACCGCAAAGATCTGTCTCAGCGTATGTATCTCTCCAACCGTCTCGTCAAATCCAAGTCCCGGTTTCGTAAGCTTCATCGGACATATACTGCAAAGTATATAGCTGTATACTTCATCGGAGGCGTCATCATTCTCTATTCCGTCAGTAGTCATTCCCGGAACATCATACGCCTGATATATCATAAGTATCAGATAATTCCCCACATAACTATAATTACTAATAACGCTGTCATAAAATGTCTGCAGTATCTCATCGTCCTTAAGTTCAGACTTTCTGATCTTCTGAAGCAGCGCCCTTCCAAGTCCGTTTCCTGCACTGCCTTCAGAAGTACCTTCATCCACGCCCTCAGAATTACCTTCAGAACCGCTCTCAGAAGCCCCCTCAGCCTCATCCGCCTCAGTAAAACTCATATCCAGAAGATTCTTGCCCGGCGTCCCCGAAAGTGTCTTTCTGAATATTTCAAGATATTTATACATCTCTTCCTCAGGAAGATTGTAGAATGCTTCATTAAAGGTCTTGACCTTAGTCTTCTCACCGTTAACATAGCAGCCTGCAAGCCTTAATATACTGCAGTCCTGAATTGTATCATAAAGTGCTTTTATCTCATTGATTTCCTTCTTGATCATCTGCCTATATCGTCCTTTTCACATCTCTTTGGTCTTATCTTTGATGATGAGTATCGAAAAATACCCCGAGCGGTCAGGAATGTCTGCTATACCTGCATACACCTTCTCATCTGCCATGCCGCAGTTTTCGACAAGATAGATATCCTTTCCGGCAGTATCTATCTTCTCCTTCAGTTCCTTCAGATGCCCTCCGGCCTTCATAATGATCAGCGTACCGTTATGATCAATATATTCTCCCGATGTAATGATCACCGATTCATCCCCCAGCACAACCGGTATCTTAAGTCTGGCAAAAACCGCACAAAAAGAAGGTATACCGTTTATGATCTCAACCTCATATCCGTTCTCCTCTACAATATCTGAGACATACGAAAATGTTGAATATACGCACGGATCGCCAAGTGTAAGAAATACTATATCCTTCCCTGTCCGCAGCACTGAAATGATCTCTTCGGCAGCCTTTCTGTGAGCTTCTGCCAGCCCTTCCTTCTTCATAGGAAAATCCAAAAGGAGGGTTTCCTTACCGGCCAGCTCCGGACAGACCTGTTCTGCTATCCTGTAAGCTACGCCTGTGGTTTCTTCCTTTGCGGGACACGCTATAACATCCGCTTCATTTATCCTTTTTACAGCCTTGAGTGTAAGGAGTTCCGGATCTCCGGGACCAACGCCGACAGCAGTCAGTTTTCCAAACATGATCATACCCACCTGCTCATTCATAAGTTTTCATCAAATCAAACCATCCTGTTTATTATATCACATGAAAACTATATCGTCATTGTCCAAAATGCAGTTGACGGTGCATAATATAACGTAATCTTTCTGACCGTATCCAGCACGACGATCTTGCACTCAAATACAAGATTCCTGTCAGTGACGAATACACCGTCATGCGTTGTGTAACTGCCCTTGTGGGAAATGTCCATGTATTCTTTAATATTGAAGACCTGCTTCTGCCCATCCTCATCGACCAGCCTTACCCGAAGAGGAATGATCGTGCCGTCAGCCGAATGCTGACATATAACATCTACCTTTTGCGGAGCTTTACTATCTGTAATCATACGCCTAACACATGATCCGGCCATTATACATGACCGGATCTATCCTTTCTCCCACCTTAATGCGATTATAGAACGTATGTTCGATTTTGTAAAGTGGTTTTTTATGCTTTATTTTTTTTATGTCTTCTCTCGTAATCCTCTCTGATAGGTGCGCAGCAGGCGTTCATCATGGCGCTCGCTTCAGCTTTATTTTTTGATCTTCTTACTGCGGATACGGCATCGGAAAGCACCTGATAATTCAGTGCCGTACCGACCTCGTCACATACATAGTTAAGAGCCCTGTCCGCGTCGACCCCAAAGCTTCCGGCCACATTTACCGCGTCAATATTTGCTCCGAGGAAGAGAAACTCCCATCCGTATTTTTTCTTCTCCTTCTCGATCATTTTCTTAACCTTCTTGTAATCATATTTGCGGCTGGCGTTTTCCATGCCGTCTGTTGTAATGATGAACAGTGTCTTCTCCGGTCTGTCTTCCTCTCTGATATACTTATGGATGGTCGCGATCCTGTCCACCGCCTCACCGATTGCATCCAGAAGTGCCGTGCAGCCGCGCACATAATACTGTCTGTCATTCATCGGTTCTACTCTGGCGATCGGTACTCTGTCATAAAGCACTTCTGTCTGATCATCAAAAAGCACTGTTGAAATATATGCCTCGCCTTCTTCCTTCCTCTGCTTTTCGATCAATGAGTTGAAGCCTCCGATCGTATCGCTCTCCAGTCCTCTCATTGAACCGCTTCTGTCTAAGATAAATACTACCTCTGTTAATCCCTTACGCATAATGATCATCCTCCTTTTTACTGCCCTTGCGGGTGTTTCCTTTGTTCTGGACTCATTATACGATACCGCCATCAAAAAAAGGTCGCTCAGAAAGCGACCTTCAAATTTATGAAATAATGCACGGAAGTCCATGCTCCTCAAGCTGTATATCCAGCTCTATCATGTCGTATATTTCATTTTCGATAAAATATGAAAAAATGATATCTGTCTTATCGCAGGGTGAAAGCGCATAGCCCGCCCTTGCCAGAAGATCCTTTGATTCATCCAGATTAAGCCTGGCGCCCACACAGAGGCAGAGCGCTGTCAGCTTCTGCGGATGATAATCAGGATTGTTCTTGATCTTTGAAAAAATCTTCTTGTCCACGATAGCTCTCTTGTAGACCTCAGAATTTTCCATCTTCCTATCCTGAATCAGATACATAAGATATTGTGAAAATGTATCCGAAATATGCTTCATCCTCTCTTCAAGCCTGCTTTCGTGAACGCTTTCAAAATCAACCTCTTCCGAAGCTTCGAAGCTGTCTGCAGGAACATCTTCTGCATAAAACCTGCCGGTAGATTTCTCCTTATGTTTTCCGAATACAGAGCCCAGCAGTCCGGGTTTTGCAGCCGAAGCCTTCCTGTTCATCTGCGGTGCACTCATCTGCGGCGAACTCATCTGCGGTGCATTCATCTGTGGCGAACTCATCTGCGGCACACTCATTCCCTGCGCAGCATGTGCCATTCCCATATCCGGTCTGAAATTACCGTATTCTGCACTGCTCTTATTCTCGACATAGTTATGATCTATATATTCTTCAAGCTTTGAATATATCCTTTTCCCAAGAGTCTTTGACCGGTCATCAAAAACCACCAGGAAGATCGTCATTTCATTATCCAGAAGAAAAGCATTGATCTCATCAACAGCGATCCTTAGTCCCTCTTCCTTCGGATAGCCGAAGCTGCCTGTAGCAATAAGCGGAAATGCTATCGATCGTATCCCCTGAGCCTTTGCGAGCAGGAGACTCTTCCTGTAGCAGGATCTAAGTTTTTCTTCTTCGCCTGCATTTCCTCCAAGGTATTTCGGACTTACGGCGTGAATGATGTATTTTGCCGGAAGCTTAAAGCCCGGCGTGATAAAAACCTCGCCCTCAGGAACCGCTCCGATCTTCGTCCTTCTGTACTGAAGAAGCTCCTCGTAACCTGCTGCATTATATACGGCAATATCGCAGCCGGTGCTGACCGCCGCCTGCTCATTTGCCGTATTTACGATAGCTTCCGTATTCATTTTTGTAATATCATTTCGAACTATCTTAAATGCCATGCCTGCCTACCACAAAAACCATCTCTTCAGGTTTCTAATACTATATTCTATTGTAATATTTTGGAGCATATATTTCAATGCGCTTTACCGGTTAAATTTATATATCCGCCCGCCGTTTTCCTCAACAATGCTTTTTGCTCTTATACGCGGCAACGACCGCCGAATCACCCTTCCCGTAGGTTTTGTTTAATTTAACCGTTTTTATGAGTTCTGACATTATTTCATTCCTCCTGATCTTCCTGATAAACTATTTATAATCATCCCGCACCAGTGCCAGTGCGATAAGTCCGGCGACTATATTTATCACAAATATCACTACCGCCGTCGCAGCAAATACGCCCCAGTCTATTCCGAATCTGATCGACATATAATCACTGTTATACAGTCCCGTAATACCCTTTCCGACATATAAAATCTTTGACATAAGCCGCGCAGCTCCCACGCCGATCAGAAAACCTGTTATCACCGAGCATAAAGCTACAAGTATTCCTTCTGATATTACCGCCCGTCTGACCTCTCTAATGCTGAAGCCTATACTTCTGAGCAGTCTGATCTCCTTTCTCCTGAGCAGTATCTCTGAGGTCCTGACGTTCACGAGATTTACCGCGATGATCGCTAAAACTATCGCAACGATAAAATAGACGATTCTCTTTATCATCCTCATACCGTCATAATTAATTCCGTTACTTTCATAATAGCAGCCCATTTCCGAAACAGCCGACAAAATACTGCCGTCATCCTTCTCAGCATCAATGTAAATATACAGATTCGCAGTTTCTTCATGGTATAGAATGTTGTCCGAGTCTTTTTCCATCTGATTCTTAGATATAACAGGCTCCTCAAAATCCCTCAGATAGAAAAATGTAAGGCCTTTTTTTCTGTAAAATAATGTATCAGGCAGCTTTTCTGTCCGGATATTTTCAAAAACACCTATTGAAATCTCGCCCGCGATATGCACCTTTGCGTCATAGATCGTTATATCGTCACCTGTTTTAAGCTCCGGAATATAATCTTTATCCTTAATATTGCCCTTAACAAGTATGGCATTTATTACTCCGGCTTCCGCGGAATTATCCGGTGTCCCTGCCGCATCAGATACAGCCTTGTAATATTTCTCATTCAGTCCGACAAATTCTACATTCCCACAGTTTCTCTTCAAAACCTCTTCCGCCGCGTCCTTCATTTCGAAATAGCCCACTTCTATGCTATATCCAATATCAACAAATCCCTTTTTCTTTGAAAACATATCCCTGAAAGTATCAATCTCACTGTAAGAAAAACGTTCGTCACCGCTATTCCCGTAAATTGTGATCGACGGCTTGTTCTGATTATTCAGTTCCGTTTTGATCATTGTTTCAAAGATACATCCGACAAGCATCACTATACCGAAGCACACCGACAGACTGATTACCAGAAGATAAAATCTGCTCCTCCTGATCCTTACATTCTTAAAGCCGTAAGATACCGGATAACCAAGCAGTCCTTTACCTGTTCTACATTTCTTTTTCTTCTTCAGAAGCTTTTTCGTAACTCTCTTGTCCACATCATCCCGGCTTTTAAGTGCATTGATTGGATTCAATCTGCAGAGCTTTTCTATCGGAGAGACCATCGAGTAAGCAACTATAACTGCCATAAAGAGAACTGTCAGTCCAAGTGCCTTCCAGTTAAAATAAAATGTCAGTTTTCCTATTTCATTCAGTATTTCTTTCAGGATCAGATTGTTTGATCCCGATCTGTTCAGATAACTGAACAACCCGCTGCAGCCCAAAGCCCCCAGCAATACACCGATCAATGTTCCGATAACGCCGACGATCAGTGCCTCAAGAAGTATCATTTTGATGATCTGCTTCCTTGTAAGTCCTATACAGCGGAACATTCCGTAATCATTTTCTCTCTCACTGACAGATATATTAAAGGCATTTCTGGTTATTACCATAACAACCAGTCCGAATACGCCTGCGATCAGCATGAGTAATGCCTCAAAAAATAACTCTTCATACCCACTCTCGCTCTTCTCCGGTTCGTAAAGATCAACGGCTGCAAAATTTACCTCCGCCTCACTTCCCAGCCTTTCTCCGAGCAGTGCCGCCTGCTCCTCAATATCCTTCTTCTCATCAAAAGATACAAGAACCCTGAAATATTTTGCATCAAGCTTCTCTAAATTCAGCTTGCTGATCATCATATTTCCGACGTAATAATATCTATAATCATCGTCGTCTTCATCACGAGTGACAAGCTCCGCCATTCGTCTGACAAAATCCTTTGGCATGGCCGCACCGTCAAGTACAATTTCTTCGGAACCGTCAAATACACCTGTAAGAAGCATCTGACGTTTTTCGCCGGAATCATTTCCGGAATCATCTCCGGAATCATCTTTAGAATCATCTCCGGAATCGTCTTTAGAATCATCTCCGGAATCGTCTCCTGCAGCTTTATCAGCAATCACAATCTTCCTGCCGACCTGAGCGTTCGGTGTTATAAAATAATCTGTATTTCCGAGTATATGCTGCGAAGCGATGATCTCGTTTTCGTTTTCGGGATAACGTCCGTATTTCAGATCAAAGCCCTTGAAAAACTTCATATCATCGACATAAATGATGCCTTTTTTATATACTGAAACATAAAGCTTCTTTATGCTGCAGCCGTCATCTGAAATATTCGACGGCTCGCCGTTTTTTTGCTTCAATAACTCCGCTGCTGTCTCCTTTGACACATTATATGAGGCATCGTAGGACCCCTGGAGCCTGTAATAATTCAGCATCCGGTTATAATGAACATTTAATCCGAAAGAAAAAATCCCAAAGATGATAAACGCCGATATCGTTACACCGAGTATCGTCATTAATGTCCTCAGCTTATTCTTCCATATGTATCTGAATACAAGACCTTTTAAACTTTTCATATCTGCCTTTCCTCTTCAACTTCCACCACATAGTTTTTCGTATTTTACATCAATATAAAATGCCTATCTAACAGTTATCTAACAAAAAACAAAAAATGACAGGTTCGCCACCCATCATTTTTTGCTCCGAAGTTACCACTCTATCTCTTTCTCCCGGACAAAATCCAGAGCATCCGGTATTCTCATCGTAAAAAGCGCCGTTGCATATGCATCAAGCATTTTCTGCAACAGTATTTTTAAAAAACTATATTCATTGTTGTAAATGATTTCTCCGGCGGCTTACATTCATCTATAAACCGTGACTCCACGTATATTCGCCCGCCATTTCCTTCTATTATACTCCGGCTAAGTGAAAGTCCGATACCGATGCTGGCAGGATTAACAGCCGCTGCATCCGATGAACGGCTGAACCTTTCAAAGACGCTCAGCCTGTCATCCTCCGGTATTCCTCTTCCGTCATCCGTAACAGAAAGCTTGGTCATGAGCGGTGTTTTTGTACAGCTTAGCCTTACAGTTCCTCCCTCAGGGCTGTGTTCGATCGCATTTTTTACTACATTACTGAGCGCTTCATGCATCCACTCCGGATCCACATGCAGGATTGCTTCATCCCCCTCCGTCACAAGGTTAACCTTTTTCTGTTCGGCCAGCATCAAAAGCTCCGAAGCGGTTTCCTTCAGTAAAACCTGAACTGGAAGCTCAACCGGCTTGAAGATCACAGCGTCCGTCTCTATCCTTGCAAGCTGAAGAAGCGACTGGGTAAGCCACCTCATCCTTTCAAGCTGATCCTGCTCCTTGCTTAATATATCTATGTTCCGGCTGTTCCAGCCTTCCTCCTCCGCATGGGAGCTGAGTATATCGGTAAAGAGCGTAAGGCTTGCAATCGGTGTTTTGAACTGATGCGACATATCAGAGATAACATCCTTCAGATAAAGCTTCTGCTGCTTCTCTCTATCTGCCGTCTCAAGTATGCTCGTGTAAAGGTCATATATAGCTTCAGACAGCTTTCCGAATTCACCCTCGGAAAGCATTTCATTTCTGATAAGCTCCAGCCCCTCATTGTCTGTAGTTTCCTGTGTGATAAGCTTCTTTGTACTCCGGCGTATTCCTCCTACTCTCCTGTAAAAGCTCCTAAGTACAAGAATAACTGCGACATATAACGCAGTCATCGCAAGAGAAACAACAAGACATATCAAGAAGGGGCTCTTTGCCGCAGCACATATAAAAATGTCTGTAAACACGAGCAGCCCCAAAAATATACAGGTTATTATCTTAAGTTCTCTCTCCAAATGCATATATCTACACCTTCTCCATCCGGTAGCCTATTCCCCGGACCGTTCTGATATACGGTTCCTTCCTCTTAAGATCTCCGATCTTATCTCTGAGTCGATTCACATATACATAGAGTGCACTGTCATCAACAAAATTGCCGGACTCATCAAATATCTTCTCAAGGATAAGCGACCTTGTAAGGCAGATCCCCTGATTCTGCAGAAAATACAGAAGCATCTTATACTCGCTTGCTGAAAGCAATATCTCTTCATCAAGCAGGAAAACCTTCGAAGCTGTTGTATCAACCCTTAGATCTCTGTACGAAATGATATTCCGGGCACTATCAGAAGCATTTTCATCCTTATTTCCAGTCTGGATATTTCCTGCGTCAGCCCTTCTCAGCACTGCACGAACTCTCGACAGAAGCTCCGCATTTCTGAATGGCTTTGTAATATAATCATCCGCTCCGAGATCGAGTCCTTTTACGATACTGTCCTCATCCGAAACTGCTGTCAGGAAGATCACCGGCAGCTTTACGCCTTTATCCCTGAACATCTTCAGAAGCTCATATCCATTTCCGTCTGGAAGCATGACATCAAAAATAAGAAGGGAATATTCATTTATCGTATTCCCTTCTTCAAGGATCCTGCCTGCACTTTTAAAGGTTCCTGCAACACTGCAGGAATACCCCGCGTCTGTAAGCGAAAACTCGAGTGCAGCCGAAAGTGTATCATCATCTTCTACAACAAGTATTTTATGCATTCCAAACTCCGTTATCCGATAAGTCCTGAAACCCTCACAATAAATGCACCGGTCTGTCCGTTCTTACCTTTATCTGACTATGATCAACTTTCATTTTATCACACCTTATGAAAAATAACATAATAACTTTTCTGATCACTGCTTCAAAGTGTCACTCACTATCGTACCGTCTTCAAGATGGATGATCCTGTCAGCCATGGCAGCTATGTCCATCTCGTGCGTAACAATGACGAGAGTTTCATTTCTGTCACGGACTGCTTCAAACATCATATTTATAACTTCCTCGCTGTTTCTCTTGTCGAGGTTTCCTGTCGGCTCATCTGCAAGTATGATAGAAGGTCTGTTGATGATAGCTCTTGCGATCGCCACCCTCTGCTGCTGTCCGCCCGAAAGCTGGCTCGGCAGATGATTTCTTCTATCTGCAAGTCCAAGTCTTTCAAGCAGTTCATCTACTTCTTTTTTATCAACCTTATTACCGTCAAGAAGGACCGGCATTACGATATTTTCTTCAACAGTAAGTATCGGGATCAGATTGTATTCCTGGAAGATAAAACCAATCTTCCTTCTGCGCAATATTGATCGTTTCTCGTCCTTAAGTGCAAATATATCCTCTCCCTCTAAATAAACCTTGCCGCTGGTCGGATTGTCAACGCCGCCCAGAAGATGCATCAGGGTTGATTTGCCCGAACCGGAAGTACCGACTATAGCCGTAAACTGCCCCTTATTGATCGTAAGATCGATATTATTCACTGCCACAACCGCTGAATCACCCTTGCCATAGGTTTTATTTAATTTATCTGTTTTTATAAGCTCTGCCATTTTATTCTCCTCCTAGTCTGCTTTCTTTATCAGTTTTAAAGCTATCTCTTCAACAATCAGATTGATAAGTATTATCACAAGTCCCACTACCAGGCTCGACCTCAGATCCATTTTGAATCTGATACTCATAAACGACTCGTCAAAGAATCCGGTTAATCCTTTTCCGCTATATATTCCTTTTACTATAAAGATTGCCGCTGCCGCTCCAGAAATGATACCAAAGATTATTGCATATATACTGACGATCAGCCCCTCTGAGATTACCGATCTCCTGATATCTCTCCTGCTGAAACCAATATTTCTGAGAAGTCTTATTTCCTTACGCCTCTGTAATACTTCCGATGATTTCATATTTACCAGATTGATCGATACGATCATCATGATCACCACAATTATCACATTTATGATCTGCTTAACAAAACGCATCTTTCTATAATTAAAGCTACTATCACCAAACAGAAATCCCTCATCGGAAAGATACTTCTCTATGCTGCCGTCTTCCTGTTCAATATCGGTAAAAATATAAAGTGTGTTGTACTGAACTGTGCTAACCATAGAAGAACTGTCACCCCCTATAGAACCATCAGGAATGATATTTTCCTCCGGATCCATGCAGTATATCATATAGTATTCATCTGTATCTCCCACAAAACACTGATCTGCCGGGAATCTCTTTTTTGTCAGAGTTTCAAACGCAACCGAATTTATCTCTCCGGCTATATGAACATTCATACCTGCGATAATGACTGTATCACCGGTCTTTGGAAGCACGCCATTCTTATCTCCGGCCTGTCTCACCATTATCACATTCAGCACGTCATTTCCGCTTTCCGCCAAAGCCTCTCCTGTGATATCTTCCACAAGCTTATAGTATCCGTTACCCATCCCGATAAAGTTGAGTGGTTTGTCAAACACAATATTTTCTTCGTTTTCATTATCAAACTTCGGATAAACTACCCTCCTGCTGAAGCATTCGGTCTTTTTATATCCCTTCATTCCGGATATATCATCTCTTATCTTATCTATATCCTTCAGTCTAAGTATATTATCCACAGAAGTCCTGTTTCCGACTACAGGAATCGAAGGCTTGTCCTGACTGTCAAATTCGGTACTTATGACAGTCCTCATCGCACTGCTTAAAGCAACCGAAAGAGCTACACATATTCCCATACTTACCACAAGAAGTATAAACCTCCCGCGGCGCAGCTTAATATTTTTAAATCCATACCACACCGGATAATTTCTGATGCTCCTGCGTCTATTCCCTTTAATACCTTTTGGCGAAGACCCGCCTCTTTGACGTCTTCTTTCAGCGGATTTCGCATCAATATCATCTTTACTTTGCAGAGCATTTACAGGACTTAATCTGTACAGCTTTTCAATTGGAGAAACCATTGAATATCCAACGATAACAATCATATAGATGACCGTATATCCTAAGGCTGTCCAGCTGAACTTAAACCGCAGCCTTCCTATACCCGACAGTATCGTCTGTAATATTTCATTTCCGGAATCATAATTGTTCAAATATGAAAACAGTCCAATATCCGCAAACATTCCCACAAGGATTCCGGCTACAATTCCGATCGCTCCTACAAAAAACGCCTCAAGCAGTATCATTTTAATGATCTGCTTCCGCGTAAGACCGATGATACGAAACATACCATAATCCTTCTCTCGTTCATTTACGGAAATATTAAATGAATTTCTGACGATTACCATCACCATCACTGCAAATACGGCCGCTATGACCATCATAACAGCTGTCCGGATCAATGTATCATAAGCTGCTACTGAATCATCCGGATTGAAAGCCGCCAGTGCTTTATCATTTATAACCGGATTGCTGCCAAGAAACCTTCCAAGCTTTGTTGCCTGCTCTGCCAGATTCTTCTTATCTGCAAAGCTTACCTCAACGACAATCTCGCCCTTTTCATAGCCTGTAAAATAAACCTTCTCATTATTTCCGTACTCTGCCCTATATTGCCCTATCAGAAGTTCCTCAAACGAATATCCTTTTCCGAGTGTATTCATGTCCATTAGGCTGTAAGAGGGTGCATCATACATATTATTATGTGCACCGCTTATAAACAGTCTTTCGTCGAACTTTCCCGAATAACTCCTGCTGTATATTCCTACGACCTTCTTGGTAATGATGATATCCTTGGTGTGCTTCTCATATAGATCCGCTATCAGATGAGCATCTTCTTCATTTGCATAAGGTATCAGACCTCCGACAATACCTCCATAATTATTTTTATCTTTTTCTATTCTTTCGATGACATACTTATATTCCGGATCATTCCTGTATTTATCGATTGCTCTCTGTTCAATCTCCTTATGCAGTTTTTCTTCCTGCATACGAAGTTCATCATTTGTCATCCCTACACATACGAAATAATGAAAATTAATCCTGTCACCAATCTTTAATACCTTATTCTCGGACTCATCTATTGCATATCTTTCAGGATTATTTGCCCTCTCTGCCGAGATCACTACCTCATCATAATTCTTCGGATAATCTCCCTCTATAAGTAATCTTTTATCGAAAAATGAAAAATCTGATACGGTACGGACAGCTCCTTGCTGCGACAGAAAGAAGAGCTTACCCAGATTAGGAATATCATCAGTTTTTCCCTGATACGCCCTATAAAGCTTCTCGGCACTGCTGTCATCTAAAACATAAACAGCATCGTAAGGTCCCGTAGCCTCGTATTCCGACAATTTCTTACTGTAATCTATGCTGAAGCCTATGCAAAATATACTGAAGATCACAAAAGTTGAAATGATTATCGTAAATATTGTCATTGCAGTCCGAAGCTTGTTCTTGCCAATATATTTAAATGTCAGATCATTTAGCCTATTCATTTCTTATCATCTGCTCCTTTTAAGTTACTTATAATAGTCCTTGACCAGCTCAAGAGCTACAACACCGGTTATGATAACCATGATCATCATTTGTACTTATAATATAACCGCTTTCTAACAGTTCTCTAACAGATCACAAAATTTTTTAACAGAATATTCAGTCTACGGCCGGTTTTGTTAAAAAACAGGCTGATACTTTTCAAACATACACAGCTCCGGAAATAAAAAAGTGCTCATAAGCCGGAGCCTACAAGCACTTTTAAATGATTGCTTTTAACTTTCCATAACCTTTTTCGCATATGAACAGAGCGGTATAATAGTAATATCTCTAGCATTAGCTTCTTCAATAACCTTCTCGACCAGCTGCCTTGCGATGCCTCTTCCTCCAAATTCCGGTCTCACGCCTGTATGAGTAATCGTCCATTTGGAACCCTCTTCATAGAACTCGCACTCACCAATCTGCTGTCCGTTAATATATGCCGCGCTTCGGTTTGCCTCTTCTTCAAATACTACCTTAAATGTTTCTTTTAGCTCATACTGCAGAGCTTTCGTAGGGCATCTGTCAATGATATCAGCTATCTCGCGAGCCGGAGCCTGTGATGGATCGATCCACGGTCTTCTGACAGGTAAAAATACATCTGAATTTCCCCTGACACACTCAGCCGCATGTCCGCATACCTTAGGATTCCAAAATATCATTATCTCATCATTTTCGTATGTTTTGTAACCCTTAGCTTCTAATTCTTCTCTCTTCGACATAAGCCTCCCCTCCTTCTCATTTGTTATCTTTTTAAGATCAGTTATTGAGCTTCCGCGGCCGCTTCCGAACTGTTTCAGCCGTGTATTTCTTTCATTAATCGACTGCCGTTCTCTTTAAGCCATTTTTTTGAAGCTCTGTAATCCGGCAGTACTCTTTCAACTTCCTTCCAAAATTCAGTAGAATGATCCATATGCAGACGATGACATAGTTCATGAACAACAACATAATCAAGTACCTCAACTGGCGCCATCATGAGTGCCACATTAAGATTCAGATTTCCCTTCGATGAACAGCTTCCCCAACGTGTCCTCTGATTCCGGATGGTAATTCTCCCATAATCCACGCCTACTATAGGCGCATACTCCTCGACCTTTCTCTTGAAGACCTTGGCTGCACTTTCCGCCAGTTCACGAAGCTCTGCCTCTGAAATGGTTCTGATACTTTCTTCTTCTATTTCCCTCTGACGTTTTCTCAGAGCGTGCTTTTCAATCCACTCCCTGTTTCTCTCAATCACATCGGAAATATCCTTCTTAGTAGTTCTGTTCGGAACCCTGAGGATAAAATGTTCTGAACTTACAGCCTGCAGAGAAAATGTTTTCCTCTTTGATTTTATCACGTCTATCTGTACATTCAAAGCTTCTTTATCCCCGGACACTTGTAAATTCATAGTATATCCAATTAATCCTTCCATTTTCCATAAATGTATTTTCGTTTCCAATCCGGATCACGCTTTTCTTCAAATTCAGAAATATCGCAATCATGATATAGATCATCTGCCATCTCTAATATTACATCTTTTATTTCGAGATTCTCTAACCATTTATCCTCAATCACATCAAATCCAAAAAGAGCTCCAAGTTATATCTCCCCCTTCTCATATTGACAAAACATGCTTAGATTTCGCTCAATGGAATCTGCTCGATGTCCACTCCTCCATCATGGCGGCAGGTTATGAGCGTTCCGCCACGCTGACGCTCCTTATGTGCGATGCCACGCATTACAAGATAATCTATACTCATACCGTACGTGAGGCGGATTCCCTTATATTCCAGTGACATATTATTGTAATGATCATGTCCGCAGAAGAATCCCTTAGTGCTGCCCAGCTCTTTTGCGGTATCAAAAAGCGCACTCGGCTTGCTTGAGCAGCAGACCTTTCCGTATCCGTCCTCTTCATTAAAACCAAAAAAATATTTTACTTCATCACTTCCGCTGCGGTAAAGCTCGTACGCTGTCCGATACTGCTGAAGCGGAATGTGCAAAAATACAAATGAAGAAACATTCTCTCCCTGCTCTTTTCTGAGCCGCAGTACATTTTCACGATACCAGACCACCTGATCATCATGAACGAAATCATATCTTCTGGTTTTCTCATCAATATATGCATTTGAATCAATCAGGAAAAGCGCCTGACGTATGCTGCCGTCTTCATTTATGATCTCAATAAGCTGATTATTTCTTCCGGTGATCTGCGGCTGTGTCAGGGGATAAAGAAGCAGACTGTCCTTTTTTGCGATGGCAGCAAGAAGACTACTCATCTCATGTCCATTCAATGCCGCCCATATCTCAGTATCATGATTTCCAAATGTAAACGCCCACGGCACGCCCAGCTGTCTCATGAATGCCGCAAAGGTTCTGACAAGCCTTTTATTATCAAGCGAATACATAAGACCTCTCTTCGGAAATGTCAGATCCCCCGTTATGACCACAAGGTTTGGTTTCGTATGACGGATCAGCTTTTCCGATGCCTTTAGTGCCTTGATATCCCTGCCATACGAAAGGAGTGCACCTCCCAGATGAATGTCTGTCAGCTGTAGGATGCGGAAATCCTCCCTGCCGGTTTGAATGGTATATACACCGTTATCTTCGTTGTAGCTGACATCATTTTTTCGATCAATTCTTTCGGAAATCGACTCTATATATGACATGAGTCTGGCTTTACTGAAGATCATAAGTTCTGCCACTCAAAATGTGATTAAATATACTCACATCGAGATGTTGTAAGTTCTCACGAACATTACTTACTGTTTCATCGTGTATGCTTTTGATTGATCGAAATCATATCTACTCACAAGTTCTTGTACACTCCACAGTCGTTAATTCCCGTGTAAGCCCACGGTACATACTTACGATTGCTTGATTATGCAACTTCGTAAGTTATAGCGTCTCTTAGATTAAGACTGGCATTGAAATCTCTATCTTCCACATAGCCACAACTGCATTTATAGATTCTATCTGAAAGTTTTAAATCTTTTTTGATAGAGCCACAACAATGACATAGTTTTGAAGATGGATACCATCTGTCTACAATCCTAAGTTCAATGCCGTTATCATCGCACTTTACTTTAAGTTTATTTCTAAATTCATAAAATTTCTGTGCTGCAACGGCTTTTGATAGATGCCTGTTCCTCATCATCCCAGATACATTCAAATCTTCAATAGTTATATAAGACGGTTTGGTTTTCACTATCTCTGCTATTGTTTTGTTGATGTAATCAGTACGGATATTGTCCAATTTATGATGAAGTTTTTGTACCTTGAGCTTTTGTTTTTGTACATTCGCTCTTTGAGTGGACTCCCCTTTCTGTGAATTTCCATACTTACGAGAGAGACTTCTTTGCTCTCTGCGTAGTTGTTTTTCAAGTTTCTTTACTTTGCCAGATTTATTGATGTTTCTAAAAACTTTACCATTGGAAACAGTCGCTAAATCTTTCAATCCTAAATCAATACCAATACCTTCATTACTGTTATTAGCAATATTGGTATCAGGAATTTCTACAAGCACAGATACAAAATATCTGCCTGCCTTTTTAGAAACCGCACCACTTTTAATTTTCCATCCATCTTTGGTTGTGGGAATATAACCTTTCTCTTTGAGTTTTACCCATCCAAGAGTAGGAATGTTAATCCTATGTCTTTCACAAGCACAATCTTTTGGATTATTCTTTACAAAATACATTTTTACATCCGACTTATCCTTTTTCTTGTAATTGGGATAGGCACTTTGATGCTTGAAAAATCTTGTAAAAGCAGTACATCCATCTTCGATAGATTTCTTTACCGATTTAGAACTTACTTCCTTAATCCATAACTTATCAGGATTGTTAGGAATATATTCATTATTCAGCCAAACGCTAAAACTCTTACCACTCATAAACTTCTCACCTTTATCATAAAGGTCTTTGTTATGAGCAAGATAAAAATTGTAGATGTATCTACAAGTACCGATAGTTTTATTTATTTTGACTATCTGTTCCGTTGACGGATTTATTTCCGTCTTGAAGCTCTTTAGCAATTTCCTCATCCCTTTCTATTTGTTTTTTATACTTACGAAGCCCATACAATCTGCAAGAGAACACATGAAGGATCGAAACAATATCCTGTATAAGTTCTTCTTGTGGTGATAGTTCTTCATTGTTTACTACTACAATGGTTGTATTAAACTTCATACAGAATTTTTCAAACCAATCATAGCCGAATCTGATAAATCTGTCTTTATGTGTGACTATGATAGTTTTAATTTTTTGTTCCATTACTTCATCTAATAATTCATTCCACTTCTTGCGGTTGTAATTTAAACCACTTCCATAATCTTCAATACATTGGTCTACAATAATACCTTTAGCATTACAAAATTGTCGTAAAAAAGATACTTGTTTTTGTAAATCATCCTTTTGGTTTCTTGTAGATACTCTGGCATAAATAACAGTTTGACGAGTATCATTTTCTGTATTTACGCCTTTAAACTGAAGATATTGATCATAAGTGTAATAACGCCTATCAGTTGGAGTTCGGTTTGCTTTTAATGTACCTTCTCTGTCCCATCGTTGAAGCGTTTTTACTGAAACACCTAACAATTCGGCAAAGTCTTTTGGTTTATAATTTGTAATATTTGATGTATTCATAATAATATACTCCTTTGAGTATATTTAAACACATTTAATCACATTTGACAACTCTTTCGATTACTCAGCACATTCTCCTTACATCATTTATCAGTGTGATTTTGCGACAGCTATACTAACGATCATTGCAGATAACTCCGCCTCCGACAACACAGTCATCATCGTCATAGAATACTGCTGACTGTCCAGGTGTTACTGCTCTGACAGGCTCATCGAAGCATATTTTCAGCCTGTCCTCATCAACCATCGAGATTTTTGCTGCCTGTGGCTTGTGATGGTACCTTATCTTGGCTCTTACCCTCAGCTCCTCGCCCGGAGCAAGTCCATCTATACTAAGGAAATTTAATCTGTTGCAGATCACTTCCTTCTTGAAGAGCGCATCTTCAAGAGACAGAACAACTTCATTTTTCTCAGCATTTATCTCTTTGACAAATACCGGATGCCCCATGGCTATTCCAAGTCCCTTTCTCTGTCCTATCGTATAATGAATGATGCCCTTATGCTTTCCGAGGATATTTCCATCTTCATCGACAAAATTGCCTTCGCCCGGAACTTCTTCCTCTGAATTATATTCAATATATTCCGCATATTTTCCATCGGTCACAAAACAGATTTCCTGGGAATCCGGCTTCTTGGCAACCAAAAGTCCGGCTTTCCCGGCTATACTTCTGACCTCGTCCTTTGACAGGCCGCCAAGCGGCATGATAGTTCTCTTCAGCTGCTCCTGCGTAAGCCTGTAAAGCATATATGTCTGGTCCTTCTCTGCGTGATCAGCAGTTTTAACGGTATACCTGCCGTTATCCAGCTTTATCACATGCGCATAATGACCTGTTGCAACGTATTCCGCCTGCATCATATCCGCAGTCTCGATCATTTTATTCCACTTGATATAGCGGTTGCATTCGACACACGGATTCGGCGTCATGCCGGAAATGTAATCATTTATAAATCTTTTAATGACCTTTTCATTAAACTCAGCAACACAGTTCTCAACATAATACGGAATACCTATCATATGAGAAACCTTCTTTGCATCATCTATCTCGCAGCATCTGCTGTCTTTGCCGTCCTTGCTCATCCACACACGAAGAGTAACGCCGGACACCTCGTGGCCTGCGAGTTTCAGAAGATATGCTGCTACGGCGCTGTCCACGCCGCCTGACATTCCAACTATTACCTTAGACACTTTTTTATCTCCATTACTATGTTTATTGTTTAATCCTCACCGACCAGATGCACGGTTTTATATTCATGTCCGGTTGCAGGAAGAAATTTGTCTATCACATCTGCTGTTTTCAGCTTCAGGCTTGAAGTACAGACACAAGGATGACAGCCAAGATCTTCGCCCGCAAGAACATCCTCATCGATCAGAAGCTGAACCTTATGCTCTTTGTCATTCATAAGTCCCATGACGCTGACCGAACCGGGTTCAATATCCAGATACTTCAGCATATCCTCCGGTTCCGCAAATGATAAGCGCGCCGAATTGATCTGTGCAGATAATTCCTTAGTCTTGAACTTCTTATCTCCAGGCATCATCAATAGATAAAAGTTTGTTTTCTGCCTGTTGCACAGAAAAAGATTCTTACAGATCAAAACTCCAAGCACCGCATCTATAGCATTACAGGCTTCCATATTGTCAGCCGGCTCATGATCTGTGCGAAAATATTTAATTCCCAGCTTGTCCAGAAAATCATAAGTTCTGATCTCTCTGGGCAATCGTCCCTCTGTATTATCCGGTCTTCCGTTAAACAATTCCATTTGACTTTCCTCCAAATGTCGTAAATATGATACTTCTCCGATCGTCAATTCCGTCGTTACACCTTGTACCCGCAGTCTGTCTTCTCCGGTCCGTCGATTCCATCGTTACATCTTGTACCCGCAGTCTGTCTTCTCCGGTCCGTCGATTCCGGACTCGTATCTTGCACGGAATTCCATATTTATATCACGGATTTCCTTCCTGCCTTCAATATATTCCTCGTACATCTCTGCAAGTCCGGCCGCACAGCCGTCACACGATCCGCTGATATTTCCGATTGATTCTGCAACTATTCTTTCTCTTTCTTCTCGTGTTGTATCCTTTATCAGGATTGATTTAAACTCTTCCATCTCTAGTACCTCTCGGGTTATCCCTAAATGTATTCCAGCTTAGTTTATCACACAAACAGCAAAAACAATACCTTCCTTTTGCAGTTTACCTTTTTCCGGACATAGCACTCTGCGGAGCAGAAGCCTATCATCTCCTCCGCCACGAATATAGTGCATTTCATATTCTGACACCTCAGCATACTCGTCTTTCTTCAAAATCTCGTATTCCCGCATACTCCTCATACCACTGATGCGCCAGAAAACCTTTTCAAATGAAATGACCTTTTCTTTTTTAAACATTCGCGGCTCCCTTCTTATGTGTCAATCGAAAGATCAGTTGATTTGTTCCAAAAAGTGCTTATAAGTTCTACAACCTATAAGCACCTCGTCATATATAAACGCTTTTCAGTTTTTTTAAATCTATTGTTTATTTAGTTTCCTTTTTTCTTATTAGTTATATCGTAAGTGTTTTAGCGACCTCATCAAAACAGGTCGATAGTTTTTTCTCTAGAACAGTACCTTCAACCTCTAAAGGGAAGAGTAATAATAAAATATCATAGTCGTATGAATCATCAACGTCACTTTTTAACACATAAAAAATCTCTATATATTCAGACGCTGACATTTTAGCCTTAAACAAATACTTTCCATCCGAAAAATTTTCAAATTGTATCACATCCGATAATGTTCCACTGGAAATATATTCATCTATACATTCAGCAATCTCGTCAAATTCACCTATTCCTTCCTGTAATGATATGGTTATCGCATTCTCATCATCTATTTCCAATACACCAAGATGTTCCGGATTGTACCTAAAAGAAACCGCAGAATTAACATATCCTTCATTCTCAGTAAAATCATCTGAAATCATAAAACTCGCATTGTTCCCATGCAACTTTGTTTGTACCGGTACAGCAGGAAGTGGCTCTGATGGATTATTATACATTTCATTATCCACCGGTCTTACATTATTTGCTTCCTGATCCATTTCCCTTTCTATGTTCTTAAAAGCCGTCTTTGTTCCATCTGCTATTTCCTTTGCAGCGCCTAAAAGTTTATCAAAAAGTCCCATAGTACTTATCTCCTTAGAATTTATAGTAAGTAAAAAAGATTATATGCTAATCAATAATATAATTAGTATAAGCAAACCATGCAATTGCAATAAACAGAACGCCTATAATCTTTGGTATTATTCTCATAACAAAAATAAATATCTTTGCCGCAATACTACAGTCCTGATAAAGCTGTATGGGCGGAAAATAACATTTATGAGGATTAAATGGCGATACCTTTATCGTATATATCTTCCCATTATTCAGATATAGATTATCATTCCCTAAAAGGTTAACCGCTGTCGCCCTAACTCCTTTTCCATTTTCCTCATATGTGAAGATTGCCGATTTAACCATAACATTCCCGTCAGGTTCTCCAATTTGACCACTACGATCTAAATCCATTCTCTTCTGGTGATCGTGGTGACCTATATATCTTTTTCCAGATTTAGCTCTAGCCTGTACCTTCTTATGATACAGCAATAATCCCGGAATGTCATAGAGCAGCGCCCACAGTCCAATCAATCCAAAAAATAAAACTACCAAATATGCAAAATTCATAAAATGTTCTCTCCTTAAATTCTATTATAATAGTTATAAAATGAGTTCTGCCTTTTAAAAAATATGCTCTTCAATTAACGCTTCATGGCATCATATCCATCAGCGGCATGTATCCGCTGCTTTTCATCATACATCAGTTTATCGGCTCTCGCAAATACATCCTGATATGCCTTATCAGTCTTACGCTCAAATACAGCACTTCCGAACGAGATTGAAATGCGTTTTTCCAATTCGTCTGAGGAAGCCTTCTCCTCCTCAAGCATCAGTCTCATATTTTCAAGATGCTCATCAAGCCTTGCATATTCGATACCGGAAGGGATAACTACGAATTCGTCTCCACCGATCCTGAATACCGAGCTCATCGGAAATGCGGTACAGATAATATCTGCCGCACGCTTCAGTGCCTGGTCACCGGCCTGATGACCGTAATTATCATTTATCAGCTTAAGGTAGTTCAGGTCGCACATTATTACAGCAAATTCAGCTGTACCATACTTGATCTGCTCATTGATGTAACCGACGGTGTCATCATATGCATTCTTGTTCTTGACCTTCGTCATCGAATCAACATATGCAAGATTCTTCAGTGCGATAATATCACGGTTCTGTTTTTTCAATCTCTCAGCCGCTTTCTCAATACGCTGGTCCTGTGCAACCGTACGAGCTTTGTTATCTTCTTCTCTTGCACGGATCTTGTTTATCGCCAGTCTGAAAGCCTTAGACAGTTCGCCAACCTCATTATTCTTCTCTGGAGGAAGCACAACGTCATAATCTCCACCGCTTATCTCATGTGCAGCAGATGTGAGTTTTCTCAAAGGATTAGTTATACGTGACGCCATTATAGCTGCCACAATGGCGAGCACAATTGTAAATCCCACAGACACAGAGATCATTAAGACAGTCGCCTGATTCTTTTCCTTGTAAATACTGTCATAATCATCACAAAGAACAAATTTCATTCCGTTACGGAGAGTCACAAAAGCCATAACACGGTCACTGCCTTTATAAATATAGCGGATAAGTTTATTACCGGTCTCTTCCGCATTCACAAGGTCTGCGTTATCCAATATATCATCTTCATTATCATCATGCAGATGTACTCCTTCCGGTTTTTCAAGATCAGCAATATGATAATGAGCACTTCCGTCTGCTTCCTTAAGATACATATAACCGGTCTCACGATATCTCATGGAATCAACCCATTGCAGAAGTTTTCTAAAGTTAACATCGATCCCGATGATAGCAACCGGTGTGTCATCTATAAAGATCGGTTGGATATACGAAATAATATAATCTTCCACGCTTCCGTCAAAATATGGTTTAGTCCAGAGCGGCGCTTTATTTTTTATCGGTCCATAATACCAGAATTCCGCCACGGGATCCTGTTCGATCTCCATCTGAGTGAAAGGTACTATTACGAACTCACCATTCTCGCTGCGTGTATAATATACGCCCTCGTCACGGCCGGTAACTCCGGTAATATCCAGGGCATAATGAATATACGCTCCCTGAATGAACTCGTTATCCGCAGTCATAAAACGGATAAGATCATCCGCATCCTTTACTATTGCGTCACGCAGCTCCTCATCCTCAGAGATCGTATTTACATCCGGCAATTTACTTCTGGTCCATCTGGAGAGTGATCCGACAGCATCCTCTATTCTGAGAAGCTCCGTATTAATGTCATCGGCTCGCTCTTCGCAAAACAGATTCATCTGAGTCACCGCGCCCTTGGTAAGAATCCTGCCCGAAAGCAGAACACTGATCACCACAAGGCTGATAGAAAGTACGATCATCCCCAGTACTATGAGCAGCATCAGTTTAGTGCTTATGGATAAAAAGAAATTTTTAATCTTTTTCATTTCGCTATTTATCCTTTCAACTCACGTCTTATTTTTGATAACTTACCACCAGTTTTGCCATGCCAAAATCTCCAATGCCCCCTGATACGTGCTTAAATCATCCATTTTACCTTATCCCCTTCATATATTTATGTTTCGTATAGCTTCATCGATTATCTGTTCGACATCTGCCCCATAAATATCCAGCCCCAGAGCTTTTATCAGTTTTACCTGCCCGATCCCATAAAAACTCTGAGCCAGTGTTTTTACATAACCGAAGCCGTATTCTTCCGGAACAAACGCGCCGCCGGCCGTCATAACATAGTAAAGCTTATCCGCCTTGCAAAGCGGTTCAGGCGTTCCTTCCGGTGTATATTGAAATGTGATACCCATCGCATTTATTTGTTCAAAATACTGTTTTAGTGCAGCCGGAAACGAAAGGTCCCAATACGGAGCAGCCACCACGATCGTATCCGCAGCTGCAAACTGACGAGCAAGATCAAACATCGGGTCTGACCATTCCTCTTTGGCAATCAGGCTGTCTCTTTGTTTCAGAAACTCTTCGTCCGTACTTGGAAAGGTGATATCTGAGAGTTTTACTTCCTGCACTTCACCCTCCAGCTTCTTTATCACTTCATCAGCAAATCTCTTTGTTCGAGACTCTTTTCTGACGCATGCGTTTATATATAGGATCATGCTACCCCTCCCTTATTATCACTATGCATCATATACAAATGTGTTATCTCTATATAATATCATACACAAATGTGTCATCACTATATATCATACACAAATGTATTATACCTTATGTTCACATTTCATCCAACAAATTATTGAAAAAATGATACATCAAAAACTTATTCCGGTGCTATCATCTTCAAGTATCTTTATCGATGTTCTTCTCTCTTCAAAACAATATACGTTCTCTCCAGCAGAACGGTGTTCACAACTATAAATATCAGAAGATAAAACGGCATGATAGCGATTCCGATATGCTCCTGAAGGATTCCAAAAACCATTGGCATAAATGTACTTCCGACGTAAGCCGAGGTCATCTGAAGGCCTATGACAGCCGCACTGTTCCGCTTTCCGAAGTTTGCCGGCGCCATATGCTGGACAGCCGGATACACCGGTCCCATACCGGTTCCTATTACCACAAATCCGATCGCAGCCGGAAGATAATGCTTTATTGGCAGCATTACCATAATGATACCGACCAGCTCTACAGCGTTTCCTACCCTTATGAGCAATCTGTCTCCCAGTTTATTTGATGTGAAGCCCGAAATCACTCTTCCAAACATCAGCCCTCCAAATATAAGCGATCCGAATGACGCGATCGTTCCGGCAGACAACCCTTCCTTGGTACCTGCAAAATAACTCAACGTCCACAGGAAGCAGGTAGCTTCTCCGGAGCAATATGCAAAAAAGGCGATCAGTGTCAGCGCAACTCCCGGAACCTTAAGCGCCTCTCTGATACCAGCCTGTTCTTCTTCCTCTGCTTCCACACTTCCTTCATTTTTCTTCCACAGTGGCAGTGACAGAATGCATATCAGCAGTATCCCCAGCTGGATATACGCTGTCCATCTGTAGCCTTCGTTCCACTTTGCCTTGCTAAGCGCCAGAGCCATGATATTCGGACTGATCACTGCACCCACTCCATAGAAGCAGTGCAGGAAATTCATCACCGATCCGGAATAATAATTTGCCACATAGTGGTTTACGGATGCATCTATCGAGCCGGCTCCGAGACCATACGGTACCGCAAACAGATACAGCATTCCGTAAGATGTTGAAAAAGAAAAACCGAGAAGTCCCACCACCGTCAGCATGATCGATACGATCACGATCCATTTTGTATGAAATCTTCTTATTATCCGCGGACTGATGAGCGCCGATATTATTGTCATAAACGATATTGCCATCGCAACATATCCGGCATAAGAAGACGGTACTCCGAATGCCACACGCATTGTAGGCCAGCCGGATCCCAGCAGCGAATCAGGCAGCCCGAGGCTTATAAATATCAGATAAATTACTGCAAGTAATAGTGAATACATTCTTATTCTCCCAGATATTCACGCCCGCCAAGTATCTTCTCCATCAGATCAGTCTGCACATTATCCGGATCAGCATTAAATATGTCGATCACGCTGCTGTCACTGCTCCTGTCGACAAAGGCCGGAAACAGAAATCCAAATTCCGGTTTTTCCGGCTCATATTCTCCTTCAAGCGGCGATACTGCGCAGACAATAAAATCATAGACCTCTTCCGAACCTTCCAGCCATTCACCATCGGTTCCTTTTGTCGGTACATCATATGATCCGTAAAATAAAAAAATACTGAATTCATCAGCCGTATCGTAATTCTCGCCTACAATCTCATAAAAAATACTGAGCAGCCCATCATCCTTTAGTCCGCTACTCTTCATAGCGAGGAGGAGCTGCCACATACTATTCTTCCGGCTCTCACCCTTAGGAAATCTGTATTCCTTCAGCTGTTCATTCGTTTTTGCAAATGGTATAGCCTTAGCAAGTTCAATATTCCTCCTGGCTTCCGCCTGTTTCAGTTTCCCGAAATGTATATTAAATGTTCCCTCGTCATAGCCATCCTCATCCATATAGGCTCCTGCGACTCTTGCGAAGCAGTTTCTCGCCGGAGTCATACGCCTGATGAGTTCAAGCATGTCATTCCTGCCAGTCCTGCCGGAATCTTATCTGCTCAGTATCAGCTTGACTGCCTCAATCAGATCATCACTGAACCCCTCCAGATCTTCCATCTTTATGACCTTCTTCTGAACAAACATCGCAATATCCCATATTGCATCGGACTTACTAAGCTCGATCAAAACTCCCGGATGTTTCTTATCCCTTTTTATCCGCTTTTCAAGTTCCCAAAAATGATCCGAAGCATTCCCCGGCGAACTCAGCAGCTTAATATACTGCTGCACCAGTTTTTCCATATAGTGTTCCTGCCAGCCGCCAACTCTTTCACGATAAAGTTTCCAATCGCTTTTTGATATCTCCATTTTCATGCACCCCTATAAATTTTCATCCTTTCACATTTCCGGTTTTATTTTCGATTTCCGTATATATCATCCCATTCTTATTCTAGAGAATCTCAAACTTAGAAGAATCCTGAGGAGCTTCCTTTCTATATATACTTCTCAATCCCACACTGTTCTACAACTCTTTTCCCAAGAAGAGTAATTGCCTGTTTAGAGCATTTGTTGATACAGCGATAGCACATGGTACACTGGTCACCTGAAACTGCCTTTTGATCCTTAATTGAAATATTTTTCATCGGACACAGTTTTTCACATAGTCCACATCCGATACATTTATCATTATCAATCTTAAGCTTTGAGGAATATTCCCTGGTCTTATGACCAAAGTAGGCTCTCTGTCCAAAGAATCCAGCCATCCTGTACACCGCACCTATACCTTCCTGTGTCGGTTTACCAGCTTTCAACCTCTTTACAGATTCATTTATCTTCTGTTCGGCTTGCTTTACGAGTTCTTTGTTCTTTTCCAAAGGACGTTTCAATGCTTTCTCGTCTGCAATACTATCCGGCATTTTAAGATGGAGTCCGCCTGTCACTTCAGCGCCATAGTTTTCTAAAAGCCGTCCTAGCATTCCTGCACCATCACCGCTAAAAAGCCCCATAGTTGCTATCACAAAAACTTTCTTGTTTCTCCACCTCCCCTTGTTATCAGTAACGAAATCCCTCATGATTTTCGGAACGGTACTGAATTGAACAGGATATGCAAATACTATCAGATTTGCATCATTCACGGCCGTTAATACGTCGCTGTCTTCAATAGATAGCACTCTTGTCTTTTTATCATATTCCCGGCAAAACAACTCAGCAACATACCTGGAATTGCCGGTTCCGCTAAAATATATACCTAACATTTTTACTCCCTTCATTATATCAATAGCATTTTAGTTTTAAACATATTTCTTTCCTAAATACTTATCGATCCAAGAATTCTTTCAACTTCCTCTTCAAGATGTTCCGTGTCGATTACTCCTTTTATAGTGACTATCGAAGAGAGTCCGTGAACCAATGACCATAAGGCGATTACTTTTGCATAAATAGTTTTCTCGTCTAATTTATTGCCTGACAGATTTTTCAGTACTTCCTCAGCTGTTTTTTTAAATAAAACAAAAGGTGCATATGTTTCAATATCGATATTATCCAAAGAGAACAAAAACTGATAATACAAAGGATTCTCATAAAAGAAAAGTACATGACTTTTACCTAATTCCAGCAATATCCTCTCCTGTTTAGAACAATTATCCGTCGTCTCTTTCAGGGTCTTCAAAAACTGATTTGTAATGTAGTTTCGCACTTCAGATAAAAATGCCTCTTTATTTTTAAAATGTGCATACGGCGCTGCAGGGCTGACTCCGGCAGAATCAGCCAGTTTTCTCATGGAAAGAGTCTCTGTACCGTATTTATCTATATACTCCAGACCTTTTTCGATTAATTCTTCTTTTAGATTGCCATGATGATATGTATCAGATTTCACATTAACCTCCTTTTCACGCCAATCTTAACACTGTTTAGATTGTATTCCTAAATCTAAACACTGTCAAGATAAAAAAAGATGTCATATTTTTAAAATACGACATCTCTGCAATAGGCAAATTTGTAGGCAATGCAAGCTAGGTTATTTTCCGAATTTAATACCCTTTTTGCTTAGCACCTCTTTCTGAGCAACCTCATCATCATATTTTAATTCGAGGAACGCATTAAACTCTTCTTCCGTAAACTTCTTCCCTGTATAAGTTTCATCACATGCCCCAAACGGACTGAACAAGGGTTCCTCCATCTCGTGCTCCACATAAATATATCCATCTGAATCTATATATACATAGTCACTTCCTCTCTTGTGGATACAAGTTCGTAATAATCCATCCATCTTTCCCATTTCGATGTGCCCAGAATATATGCATTATGAGCATTGACACATTTGTAGCCATCTTCGGTAAAATAAACAAAGGTTTCATTGACGAAATCCGGATTGCCGTACTCGAATAGGGCACACCATCCTTCTTCCACTTCGTTGTCGGCAGTACCTTCTTCGGTAAGCAGAATTCCGTATCTTTTCGTATTTTTGAAGTTCTTTCCTTCAAAAAACGCCTTAGGAACCGCCGCCATGTCAAAATCGCCTTCCATCACATCTGTGCCGACTTCGCCTTCGGGAGATCTCACCTCATCATAATGAAAATAGATTCTGTCTTCGTTAAACACCACGGAATCCGAATGATGGTAATGTCCGCCCTGACTGTATTCACTATAATAGAGAAGATAATTGTAATCCGAAATCGGATAGGCTTCCTTCATTTTCTGAAATTCTTCCGCAAGGCCAATATTAAAACCATAAAAATCACCCACATTTAACGGAATCTGCATTCCGAGATAACATTCCGCATATGCAAGTTCTTCTTCATTGGTCAGCAGATACATTGTATACTGGTCCGGTACAAGATTTCCACTTAAATAGCCACAGCTGAAACTGTTAACATAGGCACCTTCCACAATTTGTTCCTCGGTTTCCGTCAAGGGTTTCTCAATGCTATTTGATACTCCTAAATCCGTCACTGTCGCAGAAGGAACCTCCGATGTATCCGAAATATTTCCACCGACCGGATTACCTGTCATATTCTTCGTACATCCGCTCATCAGAAGGACACAAATCAGTCCAAGCACAATTCCTCTTCTTTTCATTTTTTTGCCCCTTTCGTATTGTAAAACTTCCTACATACAATATACGAATAAGGTGGATGTTTTTATTGACCATTATTGAAATATAGTTTGTAAGTTATATCAAAAGGTAAATCAAAAGATCTTCAAAAGTATGTAGCCTAGTACTCCCCCTTCAGCTTGGTGTCCGCCAGGATCACCGCCGTGACATTAGAGAGAATTTTCAATAAGAGCCTTCACCTCATCAAGTCTTGGTGGATTAAGCGGCAGTGGAAATCTTGAGATTGCAATACCTGAACATGCGCTTGCAAAGCGTACTGTCTCCTCGTCCGAATATCCATTAAGCAGTGCATAAACACATCCTGCCTTAAACGTATCACCCGCTCCCAGAGTGCTTCTTACCGTTACATCAAAAGGTTTCATTCGGTGAATCTCTTCACCCCTACGGCCATATAACATCTCTCCTCCACCCTGTGTCAGGATTGTGAGTCCATCTGTCTCCTGCATCATCAACTTCATGACCGTCTCCGCAGACTCGTCGGCGTATTTCTCCGAATAGCATTCTTTTGAAACGACGTTTATAGCTGCATGCTTATGGAAATATGAGTCATGCTTTGAATCAATAGTCACATACGGTATTCCATGCTTAACACAGAGCTCCGCAGCTTTTATGGACTGCTCTCCAAAATACGGGTCAACCGCTGCAACCCTACAGCCAACAATATCTTCTTCCTTCGGATCATTCCACCACTGCTTTCCGCTCGAAAACAGCTTCTGAAAATGCCCCATAGGTGTGCGAACAATTCCGGTGATCACAACATAGTCCATCACGCCGGCATCATCCGTAAATTTAAGCGATGACAGATCCACGTTCTTCTCTGCATAGAAGTTTCGAAGCAGCGGAGCCACCTCCTTGCCGATCCACGTACCATCTATACGAACAGACACTCCCAAAGATTCCAGCACAGTTGCCGCGGTTCCGGTCTCTCCACCCGGTAAAAAATACTGTTCCTTGATCTCTGAATACACATCCGGCTTCAAAAAATCATCCATCAGTAGAAATGAGTGCGTACCAAGCACCATGCCATATAAATAAGCTTCAATATTCTTCATTACTTATTCTCCATATACTTCATAAAAGTGACGGACCTTTAGCACTTCTTTTTCGTAAAAAACTCTTTTTATACCATCTCTAACATCTGCGCAGGGTTCTCCGCTGCCTTCACATTTCCTACAGCTTTGATTATGATTCCTTCCTCATCAATCAGATATGTTGTCCTGACCACGCCCATGGAAACCTTGCCGTAATTCTTCTTCTCTTTCCAAACATCGTAGGCTTCGATCACCATTCTCAAACAACCACCTATGTTTCGCACCTCTTATCCTCATCGATATACTCACGATGTCATATTTTCAATGCTTCATCCGCTCGCTCGAGCACCATATCTGTTATTGCCGCTGTAATTATTCCGTCCGGGTTCGCGTCAGGTCTGATCCAGTCATCGATATATTCATCCGGCAGGATCAGCGGCATACGGTCATGTATTTTACTTACCTCTTCTCCCGGTTCACGCGTCAGAATGACAAATACGGGCAGGCCATCTTCGAATCTGTACAATCCGCAAATCCAGGTTATATCACTGTCCTCCGGGTGGATACAGTATTTTTCACCGGTATGAACCTTGCCATCCGCGCCGCGTATATGACTCCACTCATTGTAGCAGGATACCGGAATAGCACATCGATGCGACTTCCACGCCTCTCTGAAAGTTGTCTTCCACGAAGCGGTCTCAACCCTCGCATTGATAAGAAGGCTTCTTTCCGCGAAGCCCCACTTCATTGGAAATACAGCCCGCTCACCCCTCCGGTTAATCGCCACAACCGGAACAATATCCGTCGGGCACACTTCACCGGATGTCGTCAGAGCCGCTATCTTCTGCCACACCGCCACCAATGGCGACCGCATCAGCTCATCTATTATATTTCTGAACTTGTCAGTGTCCTCAATCCTGTATCTGCCACACATAGTTTATTTCCCTAGTCTACTAATATATAACTCTCCCATAAAATACTGTTCCTGAAAACTGATGGCCTTCAGAATATCCTCTGCCTGAATCATTTCTCCGTTTAAGCTTACAATCCACTTATCTTCGTTATCATTCAGGCGATGATATACCGCAATGACCTTGCCGGTATATGTTTCAAGTGGCTGATCCGTCCCAAATACATACACATCCTGTTCAGCTCCATCCCCGGCAAATACACCGTCAACATACCCATAATTGATGGGATATATCATCTCCGGATGTCGTGGATGTGCACTTCCCAGCGGCCTGTCAATCGTTCCGCTCACTGTGGTTCCAAGTACATCACTGTAATCCATTGAGACAATATCCGTTTTGTACACACGACTATCTTCTCCGTGGGCATCCTTCATGATTTTCCAGAATTGATATCCGTACTTCTCATAGAGCCCTGTTTCGCCCGTGGAGATGTAGATATGCTCATGTCCATCATTCTTTGCAAGCATATAAGCACATTCCAGCAGTTTCCCAACACGACGTTTTCCTCTATACTCCGGGAAGGTATATACAAAGCCAACCCAAGGTGTCAGTGACGGCTCCCGTACATCATCCTGTTCAGCGTATGTACAGAAGGAAAGCAATTTGTCGCCATCAATAAGAAGGAGCACCTTGGTTGTTTCACCGCATAGCTCCTTCAATTTCTGATCGCGGAGCAGCTCATACAGATATTTCCCTGCGCCCCAGTCACTCTTTTGTATTTCGGAAAGCCAGTGATTTTTGTCATCACTGGCATAAAAATCAATGATTTCCATACTACATTTTCCCCTCTCTAATAAACTGTATCAAAGCAAATCTCAATTCTTTGCCAGAACAGTCTGTAACTTTAACATTTATCTATCCTCAGCATCTCTTCCACTATCTTCAATGTTTCATTTACCGTCCTGTTATCGTCACGCAGTAATACCTTGAATCCGGAATGAAGAAATTTGTCATACGCTTCTTTGGAATTAACCCTCATCAGCATTTCTCTGAAATTAGCCATCGCTGCGTCAGGATCCGGTTCTTGCAGCAGAAGTTGATAAAGGAATTGTTTTTCTCTATCTGGTCGTTCAAAAAATCTATTTACAGAAATCATCTGATCAGACAGCATCACAAGAACATGATCAGTATCAGATATCTTCTTAAGCATTTCTATTGAGATGTTGGTATCTACAAATATCCTGCGTCCTTGCTTCTTTAGCTCCTCTAGAATCTGAAGCTCCAAAATCTCACACTCTTTGGCCACTCCCTCTATCCAAGAAGCATATTCTTCTGGCGTCCTCCGAATAAACTCCCGCCAATCCTGAAGGTCTCTGGTATAACAAAGACATGGAAATGCATCCTTATCCAGCCTTTCATCCACCAGCCTGTCATGATAATTTTCTTCACAGGCAATACCATCATATTTTTCAGCAAGAAGCTTTACCATAGTGGACTTGCCCGCATAAGCAGTTCCAATTATGTAATAAATATCATCCATTTATACTCTCCAAATACTTATTCGCATCTTCCCTTGATCGGAAAATATGGATTTCTTTTCCAGCACCATACTGTTCCAGCAATCCATATATCTGGGGAAGCTTTGTTTCAGGAAAATCGATGATCCAGGTATTCGTCTTCAGGATATCCATGATCAGTATACCTGTTTAGGAAGTTAATATCCTGTCATTTTATGTCCGGATCTGTCCTGATATAGTGCCCTTCCTGAACTGCCGCAAAAGTCGCAACCGCGCATACCGGAATCGCCAAATACTCTAGCGGGACTATGGGAAATGTCAAAGGCAGTATAAAAAGCAATAACCCTGTCACCTTATTCATCACTGAATGAACCGCCACCAACTTCCTTTGTGCAATATATCCCGAAATGATGTTTATTATCTTTATCAGCGCAATCATTACGATCCATACACACAGCCATAGCGGCATACTTATCACCGGGAGCAGCTTTATCAGGCATACTACTACGAATACAAAATCCGCAGCAGTATCAAATCTCGCTCCAAACTCGGTGACAGTATTCATTTTTCGGGCAATAGTTCCGTCTATCATATCTGATAAGCCGCCAGTCAAATATAGTATATAGAATACCGGCGAAAACACCGGACAAAATAGCAGCGCAATACTGATCAGTACCCTAAAGCCTGTTATTATATTTGCCATCACTTAAATATCTTCCCGGTAAATAACTGAAACATGGGTGATTTCATTTGCTTCATCCGGATACTCTTTGTCAAAATGCATACCGATTGCTTCAGCGGTTTTGATGGAAGGTATATTTGTGTACTTGCAATACGAATAGAGTGCCGGATAAACTGTGTTCTGAAACGCCCAACTTCGCACGGCTGCAGCAGCTTCTTTAGCATAACCCCTGCACTGGCAGTCACGCCTGATGTGATAACCTATTTCAGGCAGCATCTCTCCTTCTATATTTTGAAGGGTAAGCCCACAATCTCCGATCATTTCTCCGGTATCCTTCAGACACACAG